>JACKZZ010016478.1_pt1 | contig 31687 bp, 3 predicted proteins | sample 8027871 | NCBI WGS metagenome assembly JACKZZ01 (sample SAMN15724774, study PRJNA655200) | protist metagenome | isolation source: fluorescence activated cell sorting (FACS) single amplified genomes of... | place: USA: West Boothbay Harbor, Gulf of Maine | collected 2000-07-19
AGTAGTTTAATATGTAAGTATTATCTTACTATACTCTTAGTATTTCTTATGATCCGATTAATTCACTAATCTATACAAAAGTTATAAATAAATCCGACAAAGTAATTTCAAATAAATAATGATTATGGTATAAGTCATCGGTATCATGAAATATCACAAAAAGATTTAGTAATTAACTCACATTGCACTCCAGTTCCACAGTAGCATCCCTCTCCACGATGGATAGTGAAGATTGACTTGCTAACTTATCTGTGAGGGCATCTCTTACAATATCCCTCTTTTTGAGCAATTCGAGCTCCAGCTCATTCAATTCTTGCAACACAGCCGACACTCTACTTTTACTCCCTTCCTTAACCTTAATAGTATCAAATTCACGAGTTGTATCAATATCTTCCGATAGAACTTTACTCGATGTTTCTAATTCTAGTTTTGAAATAGCTTTCAGTGCTTCACTGTCCTCCTCCAACTCGAGTTGTTCCTCCAAAAGTTGTTCATAGGCATCACTAGATTGATCTCTTGTCATTTCCTTTAAACTATGAGCTTTATTAGGGTACCTCATTTTACTAAGGGCTCTAGCTTCTATTTGACGAATGCGTTCCCTAGTCACACCAAAGTGCTCACCAATATCCTTTAATGTTTTAGGAAATCCATCAGAAAGTCCAAAGCGAAGCTGGATTACTTGGGCCTCACGTTCAGTTAGTGTAGACATTGCTCGCTTTAGTTCACTACGAAGACTGATTTTATCCATCATTTCCGATGGATCAACATTAGTAGATTCCATTAAATCGCTATTCAATCTAGATGCTCCTTCATTCGGACCTTTGCTTTGGAATTGGTCGTCATCACTAGATTGTATGTCACGATGGCATCTTACGAGTAGCTCCACTTTACGTAGCGGTAGTGCTAGTATCTCTGCTAATTCTTCTGCTGTAGGCTTACGGTCATGAGTTGTCATAAATGTCTTTTGTGCTCTATGTAATGTTACCATCAAGTCATGTATATGTACAGGTAGTCTAACTAGACGAGACTTTTCTGCAATTGCTCGGGATACAGACTGCTTTATCCACCACGATGCATACGTTGAGAAGCGAAAGCCTCGATCAGGATCATACTTATCTACTGCTTTCATAAGCCCAAATGTGCCCTCTTGTACTATATCAGGATAAGGCAAACCCCTGTGTCTATAATATTTAGCAATATGGAATACCAGGCGCATGTTGGCTTGTATTAAAATACTTCTTGCATTATCCCCCTTCTCTTCAAAATACTTTACTTGAGCAGGTTCTATTCCAAGTGCACCAGCAAGATCTGAATCAGATGGCACTTGTCCTGTTGTATTCTGCATATGATCTCTTTGTGCCTTAATCTGCACCCCAAGCTGGAATTGTCGTGATAGATCTAATTCATCTGATGCGCCAAGTAGTTTGTGATCCATTAAACCCTTAGGGAACTTTATATAAGTGTTATAACCTGAACCTGCTTCTATTGTCCTTGGGTTATAGTTTAAGGGAGGAAGAAGACTTCTTGTTCTTTTAGTTATTGTAGAGATGGTGCTTGAGATAGCTCGGTTTGGAATGAACTTATTTTCATGATTACGATGCAGTAGTGGGCTTGAAAATGGAAGACGTACAAACCCTATTGTCATATTCACTACACATAGCAGCAAAAGCAACAATCGGGCGAGCATGTCTATTGCCAGCACCAAATTAAATGAGTCGCAAATACCATCACAACACCGCAACACAGCAACACTAGCAGACGTGTGTATTATTCTAAAAGATTTTAGAAAATATCATAAATGTTTATATATATCTACGAATACCTTACCAAGAATGGTGTATTATATCCCCAAAAAAAATATTGTCCTGAAAAAGATGTACTGTGTTTTAAACCCCTTGTAGATTTAGATGATGAAACATTATGTAGTGATTTAAACCAAAATGATCCAAAAAGATGAAGATGACTGGTTTTAAAATATTAATTGGAAAATTGGACCCTATGATGATGATAATGTAGATAGTGATATTATAGAGTTTGGGAAAAGCAACGATTTAGGACTTGGTAGAGAGGACGATTGTTATCATTTAGATGACCCTGATGATACTAAATACGAAGAAATGAAAACAAATCCTTCATAGACAGGTGGACGATATTGGTAACCAAACACCCTGAAGGCATCGAAAGAGATTTTTCTTTATTCATTATTCTTGTAACTTTAAAATTGGTAAAAATAAAACAAGTTTTTGGAAGTATATATTCCTTGGGGATTTATTTTTTCATCTTCTTTTTCTTCTTCGTCTTTTGTATTGTTTCTATACTTATATTACGAAGTATTATTTCTCTTTCTCTTTATATCAAGTTGTGTTTATTAAACTTCGTAATGGAATTTAAACACGATATCCGGGGTTGCCCACTGTAAATTGGTCAGTACCAGTATCAGGTGAGCCTGGTCTGTTATAAGTCCCGCTATATACAAATGAATCATCTGGAGTAGCATTTTCAGGACTATCTGCAGGATCACCACCAGGTACTTCAATGGGAGGCGAACCCGGTGATCCTTGCTCATTCACAGTAGTAGCGAGTGTTACAGGAAGAGATAAAGATGCCTTAAGAGGTCCGCCTTTACCGCTGAAACCTTCGTCACTTACAGATAATACGACAGAATCAGTAATTCCAGACATACAGCCATCAGATGCCTTGCAGACATACAGAAGTGTCTTCAAGGCCTCGTTTACAACATCCATTGGCGCTTGGAATGTGACTGCCTTATTCTTGAGACCTGAGCCTGATCTGAAACTCAGCAACTCTCTCCCCCTTATGGTTATACGACCAGAAGTTACTGTAATATCGACAACTACATCGGGGAATCGCTGTCTACCATAACTATCTGTGTAAATAGAATATCTGATATCAGGGTCATCGATTACAACAGCAGGTAGACTAACTTCTTTATCTACAGTAGTAATAGTATCAGGTCGAATATCCTCTGTATTCGTTAAGGGAACCAACTCGATGGTAGGAGGATTATTAACGGGGATAACAATAACATGAATCGTCTTATTCGAAGTCTGACTTAATGCCATATCACAAATACCACCAGTGGTGTTAAAAGAATTCACTAACGGGATACGATCAATAGGAAGTCTTGACTTGAACATATGACGTGCATCTTCAGAGCATTGTAATGGTGAATCTGACACAGATACTACAATCGAGATATTCCCACGTGCCTCACGTGATGCATAATAAAATACACTACGCAAGATTTGATTCACTTGTAACTGCGTACCTTGAATTTCTACGACTTTACCTATCGTTTCGCCTGGCAGAGATGATTCTGTAACAGAAGTAAGTAAATTCGCATCACCATGCTCAATTACTGTAATATTCGCTTTCACATCCTTTCGATATAGGAATTGCACGATATTTGACATGACTGTTTCATAACTAGATCTTTCTTTTTCTTGTTGAAGTGTAGTAATTCCAACCGAAGTATCCATAAAAGAATCAGGAATTTCTGTATTTCGATCATTCGCATGAGCTGGTAATATAAAACTCACAGTAGGAAGGATGAAATGCTTGTTAAAACCTGCAACAGCTGCCTCTTCCTTGTCATTTATCACTCGTCTTCTGCGACTTACTGCAATAAGCTTCGATATAGACTCGGGATGAGTCTGCTCATAGTATCGCATCATCCTCGATAACTGAAACCCATCCCACTTCTCACTCGAAGTATCAAGATCTAACTGTACAATTGCACAATCGAACTTTCGCTCGCGTTCCTTATCAATGAGCATATCATACGCCGCTTCACCATCAAGTGCGACTTCAGTAGTATGACCTAAACTATCAAGAACATTAGTCATATACATGCGGTCAATCGTCTCATCTTCTACTACTAAAACATGCAGACTAGCTTGGCTACTAGGATCAATTTGAGTCTTTTTCGCAACTACCAACAAACCAAGACTCGCACTCAATGTAACTGTGATATTTCCATCAGGAGGAGTATCAATATCGCTCACCACCGCCATCTGATCAATACCCCGCAAAGCCTCCATGTTCATGTTTTGGAACCCACCCTTAGGAACTACCACATCATGGGTACCATAAGAGGAGGGCATGTACAACCCATGCTCAAATACATGGAACCGAGGAGGAAACATCTTTTCAAGGTATTTCTTATCAATGTACACATCATTATCAGTCTTCTGGAAGGCTCGGATCGTACCTCCTGGCGTTCCATCTGTACGCCATATCTGCGAACCGCCATATCCTTCTGTAGCATGCCAGTTCGTGACGTATTTGCCATCAGTAGCAGAAAAGTACAAAAACTCGTTGCCACTAATCTTGCTGGGCATAATAGTAAAAAACGCAGCGCCAGATGACGCTGATCCACCTCTAATATCCAATAATAAATGAGCCTTATCAGTAACAGGATTATAGGTCCATGGTTCTATGCCTCTTCGACCATCGTCAGCAGAGAAATACAGCTTATTTTTGAAGAATATCATATGTTTTGGGTTTGAACCCAATGTTCCAGCCATGATCTCAGCAACCATACGAGTTCCACCAGCAGTACCATCGCTAACAAAAAGCTCATAGCCAGTCGCAGGAGTGGTTGCTTGGAAATAAACTAAACCATTACCATCGCAAAATCCGCTAGGATTCGAGGAGCCGATGCCAGGTACAATATCAATACGTTCAAGGTCACGTGTAGGGTCACTAGTAGGATGCACTAACCATAGCTCACGTCCTCTATATTGGTCTTCAGCAGCGAAGAACAAAAAGCTACCCGAAACGGTCATTTCTGTAGGATTTGATGACAAGACGCCAGCTTGGATACCTTCAGTATGTCCTCTGAGAGATACCATCTTTGCTTGATGATGTCCACCCTGTGTGCGCCATAGCTCACGTCCATGTAAAGGCGTTGTGGCCGCGAAATAAAGGGACTCCCCGAATGATTTTAGGTATGCAGGCTTTGAACCTGGACCCCCCTCATAAATATCTTCGAGGCGGATAGTTCCCTCAGCAGTACCATCAGTCACCCAAAGTTCTTCACCAGCTTGTTGGCGACATTCAGTAGTTAGGCAAGCTGTTGTTACAGCACCAGCGACGCAAACAATACCAGCAAATTCATCTGTTGTGTGTTGTCTGGCCTTTTGGTTGTACGAATGTGCCCATAGAGGGTCTACACCAGGGCGGAGCGAATCAGGCCAACCAGCATGTTTGAATTCGCCTGTAAGATGAGAATCGCTAAAGCGGAAGTGTGTACGCCTCCTCTTTCCCCAGTTGTATCCCTCCCAACCGCATTGGTCATAATAGGTCTTCTTTTCCTTCATATAACCTACAGATGTCGCATCTTCCCAAGTACCACTTGCCTTGTGGTCACTAGCAAATAATGCATCACCTGTATACCAAATATCCTGCTTTCCATGTCGATCTCCAAATTCAGCAGATTGATATGGTTCGGCGTACCACATATGGTCAGGATGATAACCGCGCATATCTGCTGTATCACCACGAGAAGTGAATATATCATGTGCTTCATCTGTTGATGCCCAGTGATAGCCTTCGGGACAGTCATATATACGCAGTGGATCCCATACAGTGAGTTCACTCACTGCATAGAATGCTCGTTTATCGAAGTCACTTTGCTTGAAGGAGTCACATTCATCTGTCCAGTCTGGTAGGACACGCCAGCTGACGTCGATGCCGTCCGCAGCGAAGTAAAGCTTATCGCCGTGGACTTCAAGATACTTAGGATAGCTACCCTTAGCGCCAGGGTATAGGTCACGCACCATAGCAACATGGGGCTTAACAGCCCTCATGTCCTCAACAGCACCATCGCCAACTAGTGGTCTCGAATCCTCTGACATGGCATCCCTGCCTTTAGAGTCCTTCTTACGTAAAGATGCATCTTCAAGTGAGCCATCATTCCTATACATCTCAAAGCCGTGTTTACCATCATCAGCAACGAAATACATAGCACCTTTATAATTTACAAAAAAATGGGGATGTGAATGAGCCATACCATCTTGTATATCAGACATCTGTCGTAACGACCATTGTAAATCACCTTGACCCCAGTATTCTCTCTTATCGAGCTGAGTCTTATCATATGGCATTAAAGGCTCCTGGAACCGCCATAGTTCATAACCAGCTTGCCAATAACGGCTAGTATTCACTTGTGCATTCAAACTGCGGTATTTCGCGCCCTCAATTGGGATATATTCGCCATTGTCAACAACAAATACACGAGTACCACCAAATTCCTCAGGAAGATCTACAACAGGCGGGTCGTTAACCGGTTCAATAATAAACCATTGAACAACTTGTGCAGTTTTAACCCCCCCAGACCCTCGCGACCCAAGATCAGAAACAGTGATTGTCATCTTAGCTTCACCACCATAATAGTCGCGAGAAGGGTGGAAAATAGCTTTTGCTAGTGCTTGGTTCGCGAGAAGAACAGGAGCAGTAAAACGCACATACGCATCATACATACCTGATCCGGTCTCATAGCTAAGACCTAGACTACCCGTACTATTAGCTATAGATAAATATAGCAAGTCGTCAATATCATCAAGTGTGACAGTTCCGTGGTCACATTTAATCTCGACCTCCACGGTATCTTGCATATGCATGTCAATATCACGAATGAATATTGGGCCAAGCATGATGTCTTCATCCTCTGCACCATACACAGTAGACGGCTGTAGAGGCAAAGGTTCAGTTTGATCTTCAACAAGTCGAAACAAATCATATGTTTCGCCTTCTACATGCAACACGGGATCATCATTTTCAGGATGGACACGAATACGTACCTCACGTTGGTGAGTCAATGTAGCGTCTTCAGTGTCAGTCACAGTAAAACGTAATATATCCATTTCCCATAGCTCTAAACCTGTGAATTCATATACTTCAGAACTAGTTTCGGGTCGCGTGTGGGTGCCTTCTCCTAAAACCAAAGGATCAGTCGTGTAAAGGGTAGCGCTATTCCAGTTAGGGTCTGGCATATAAACAAGAATCGATAAAGCTCTGTTGATGTCACCCAAACGACCAACAAAGGAAATTGTCTTCCACCATGGCTGTGATGCACCACCGGCAGTACCAGCAGCACCATGGGGTACATCTTTTACTCCTTTTACGGTGTTCTCCATTGTGTTCAAGTCACCTTTATTGGGATAAGTCGATAAACGAGCAGTTTCGGCTTCGACCGATGGGATGGAAGTAATATCTAGACCATGGTCAGTAGCGAGGCGTATCTTACCATGTTCAGTAGTAATTTCTACATGCAGTAAGGCGAATTGAGAGTATCTGAATTCTGTTTGCTCATAGGATACAGTCTTTTCAAATTCAAGCTGGTCATCTCGAGAAAACGTTCTTTTCCCCTTTGTGACTGAAGCAAAATCAGTATCTGTCACATAAACAGGACCAACCACCACTCTTCGATCCTCCATAAGCTCATAAACATATTCAGGAACGTGGAATTCAGGAGGATCATTAACTGCAATGACTCGAATAGAGATGGTTTCGTTAACCCATAGACTACCGCCAGCACCAGTATAGCCATTGTCGTTAACATACACACTCATCCAGTCCTGGCCGTAGTAGTCCGTAGGAGGGGAGTATGTTAAGGTCTCTAGTAGCGAGTTAAGTTGAGATAGCGATCCTTGCACTGTCAGAGAGGGAGAGCCAATTGTAGTGACTTTCATATAATCCACATCACTATCGATGAGTCTTACACTTAGGTCCTCCGCTAGAGGGAAGGACACATTACCGTGTACAACTGAGACATTCATTGTAAAAACACCAATAACAACGTCCATTAGTCCTACATCGATATCTGAAATTACCACTCCTGGGACAACAGTTGGGATATCCTCTTGTACATCGAACACTGCAACCGAGATAATTCGATTACACTGCAGCTCGGTTTGGATCGGATTCCTCTTGTCGAGTTTATCACCAGATTGAGAGTGGCATGGCATTGACCTATATTCGGCACCCGGTAGAGTGATAGTGGGCGCATGGTTTGCACCTTGAACAACCAGGATCACTACATCAGCTAATGCTTTTAGTCCGCCGGAGAGGGCAGGATCAAATGCAGATGCACCATAGCCAAAACCCGAGCTGCCGCGATCATCAACTGACAGAGAAAGAATATCTACAGTTTCAGTCTTTTGGCTAGTGAAATAAGGCCCTGGAGTATACATCATACTCTTCAAGGCGATATTTATACCCAACAACGGACCCTCCAGACAAATTTCCATCTCATTCTCACCATAGCCGTCATTCATGATGCGTACACTGGAGGGAACAAGCATAATAGTCAATGTCCCGTACTGCACTTCGGCGCAAATGCGAATCAGCCCACTTCCTGCATCAACATCAGTAACTTCAATAGAACCAGCAAAATCGTAGCTTTCGTCTTGTCCTACAATAACGGGGAAGCGGGGAGCGGACCAGTCAGGGGCATCATTGATAGCTTGAATTGAAATAGGTTGAGTTTGTGTGAAGCATAATGACGCTGAATCCTTATCCCACGCATCATTAGTAGAAATCTCGAAATTACCACCATCGCATATCTTATACGTTACAGAAGCAGGGCCATTATAATCAAGATTAGGGTGGAAAACAAGATGAGCGATGGCATCATTGATTTCAGATCGTGATCCCTGAATGCGGACACGACTAGCAGTATGAGCAGCACTAGGAGTATTGGCAGTACCAGCATTGACAGCTGCATTTGCATCGAGTACAAGCGCATCAAATTCATCTTCACCAACCTCCTGTTCCTCCAAAAGTAAAGCAACACTGGAGTTTAATGGGCTAGTGATATCACCATTAAGTGCAGTGAATGTCAGTTGCATTGTTCTCGACTGAGTTTCATCATCATCCACATCACTAACACTAGCGCCCTTAAGCGACAAGGGGGTGTCCTCCTCAATCAAAGCTGTGCGAACGGCTACAACGACGAAGTTATTAGGATCATTGGGTCTACTTCGACCATAAACCTCACCAGGGACTTTGATTACGGGTGGGTCGTTGGTAGGCAGAACATTGATAAGAACCTCGGTCCTTGCTGTAGCAACAGCAGGCAACTCATGAAGTGATTTGTACTCATCGCGTTGGTTCACATCCTCATCTGTGACAACTAAGGTTATGCGTGCTAGACCGCTGGACTGTGAATTAAAATGCCGTTGGGGAAAGAAACGGACATCGGATAGAGCGACATTAATATTATGCAGAGACCCACTGAAAACCATCCTGCTATCAGCACGACCATTACCAATAGTGAAAACAATGGCTTTTTGATCTACTGGCATACTCAGCGAACCAGGCGGTACAGCTGTGATGTTCTTAGCCAGGCTCAATCGACCGTGGTTAGTACTTATATCAACCTTGAACCATTTACTATCAGCATGACCCGACAGTATGGTACCATCGACTGGTTGCATCGACTCAGTAGTAGTTGACGGTATAATCCAGCGAGTGGAAGGGCCCTTGGGTATAACCCGCTCGTGATTAATTACATGTAACCCAGTCACACTCAAGTCAGTGTCCTCCAAAACATTCAACACTGTCAACGGGTGTTTGATCTCTAACCAATCCGGTCTAGCGGCGATTGCAACAGGTAGTAGGATAGTGTCGGTAAGATGACAAGCTTCTCCTGTTCCTTCTACTGACAAACATAAAGGGCCAAGCCCTGTGAAACCCAAATCATCCACGCTAATAGTGATCAGATCCGAGCCGTAAAAGTCAAGATTAGGCGTATAAAGAATACCATTTAGTGCGGTTTCTCTCGCTAGTGCTGGCACCGTTAGCACCACTCGAGAGCCATCTGAAGACTTCTGTGACTCAAAGTAGTAAGAAATCAAAGAAGCAACCGGATCTACAGAAAATGTACCATTTTTGCACATTAATGTCAGCTGGAAGGCACCATTGGCATCTTCACCAACATCGACATCTCGAACAGAAAGACCATCAAGCAAGCAGATAGCATTCTCCTCACATTGCAAAGTATCAACTCTGATTCTTCGAGTAGATAACTGATCCCTTTCTTTAGCAAAGTCATCATGTGATATGAGGCTTGCGATGCTCAATACAGGAGGGTCATTAGCGGGTAAAACGTAAATATCGACGAAAGAGTATGTGTGCAGTCCATCTGAATCTGTAACCCACATCTCGAGCATGTCGAGTGCGTTCTCTGCTGCTAGTTGGTTAAAAGCAGCATCATGTAGGCTATTCCAGTTAAGATCAGGTCGATAGTTAATACCGCGAAGCGCCATGTTAACTTCTTTCAGGGGTCCGCTGAACTCGATGGTGTCATCATGGAAACCACTGCCGTAGTGGAAGGTTAATTTCTGTGAAAGACGAACGAGTGTAAGTAAGCCATGTCGAACTTTAAGACGTACATGCATAGTGTCGTTCATATTCGCCTTACTGTCTACATCAGTAGTGGTACTGTGCAAGTCAGCAGCAGTAGCACGACCATACACTTTGTAGTAGGTCCAGTCATTTGTCAACGTATTGTTATATTTCTCAGTGGAACGGACAGTAAACCGATCAGGGTTTGCTTTAACATACAGATCTCTATCTTGAATTGAAAATGAATTCTGGCTAATATTCATAATACCTTGCCCAACTCCATAGTCTACTTCAGTCCACTCGCAACAATCGGTACCAATAACACCTACCATATCCTCAACGGTAACCAACACAGATCGACCCATACCAATAGCGCCTTGGTCAGTACCTACGCCACTATTAAGAGTAGGATCAGTTGAAGTAGCGAGATTCCAACCATCCATGTTTCGGTGAGCAGTGTGCAAGGATGTGCCCTGTAAATACATCGAACCCAAAGGTGAAGTCACAGATGGGATGTCAGCAACAGATGCAATATCAAGTATAATATGACGAGTCAAACTCTTGCTGCCAAATGCACCGATATTACCTAGATCATCAACAGTGATGGTGAATCTATCAATACCATACCAGTCTTCGTCTGGAGTATACATAGCACTGTTCAAGCATTTCCTTACATCCGCGTAGCCCCCTTGAAGCACCAATGATCGGGCTCCTACAGCTACACCACTCGTCGCGTAAATCATGTGTTGGCGTGTTATTATAACAGCACCAGTGCGAAGTAGCTTCAAACTGCCAGATTCTACACTCAAATCCACTCGAATCTCATCATAAACCATGCCTTCCAGCTCGAAAATATCACCAGTTTGGCGGTTTTTCCCAACTGAATGCAGATTGGATGCATCTTGTGTGTTTTTAGGATCAAAATCAGGATCGGTAACATCGATATGTGAACCAATGGCAATCTCAGTGTCTTCATTACTTTCAATAACTGTGACGTCCCATGTCTCCTCATTCTGATAGAATGCACCAACGCTAGTACCCTGGATATGGATCACAGGAGGGTCATTTACAGGTAAAATACGCACAACGACTTGACCATAACCCTTGGAGTTGGGCGTCTTGGTGTGATGCGCAGTAACATTTATGTAGTCATAGCCATGAATATTCAGGGCGCCTTGGTAGCGAACAGTGGCAAGAGCATGATTCACAGCCCAAAGAGAGCCTGTAATTGTCAACTCTTGCCATGGACTGGCAACAAAGCCTAATTCATGCTCCTCAGCTACAATGATACGTTGATGTATGATGCTATCATTTCTATCAGTAGTCGGCTCATAGACGGCATTTACGGTAACACCGAGAGTTCGAGCTTCTCTGCCCACAGATAAGACACCTCGCCCACAAAGTAATGTGACAGTAAACATTTCACTGCCAGCATCGACATCAATGATATGAATGCCGGTATAGTGATATACACGGTGAGGGTCGATAAAGCCTTGTGATCCAATGAGTGCACTAGTAGCAGCACTTGTAGGCATACCAGTACCGACATCACTCATGGCATCAGCGTAAATAGAACTCTCTCCTCCTAGTCGCACATCGGCATCCTCGTAGATATCAACCACAGTCCAGTCACCTACAGTAGCACCTGCATATTGCACAGTCGGTATATCCTCTACTCGAACAACATCCAACTGAACAACAAGTTGGTCCTGCAGAGAACCACCAACACCAGTATGGCCTAAATCATTAATAATGGCAATAATATTAACAGGTCCATTATAGTCGACAGGAGGAAGGTACTCGATGGATTGAATTGCTTCAGTGAGCACACGCGGATGGGCGACAATAGTCATGGTACTAGCCCAATCGAACATACTCGACGCTGCGCCGTTCTTAGTGTCAGGGATAGATCTAGTTAGTTTAAAACCATGACCTATAGTGCCATCTGAACGTGCACTGCGAGCACCGTGGCGAAGAGTCTGTACATATAGGCTTGAACCGACACCAGTGAGGCCTATAGTATTAGCTCTCGGCCCGACAACCCCTTTATAGTATATATCTGCATACCAATACCATTGGGTAGCATAAGCAAAGCCATCGTCGTCTGCGTGGACACTTAACCCCGAGTCTTCCAACACGGCGATAAACCACGTATATCCATTTTCTAAATCGGGTCCGCGTCTCCCGACGGAGACGCGACCTAGACCAGTGTAATCATCGTGGACAGTAGGAAGAGCCATCAAGGCTGCCTCTAAATCGGCTGCAGTAGCATCGTGTGGGATGGCATTTGTCATCATACCACCATAGGTAAGGTTAAAATGCCCCCCAACCCAATTAGGTTGAACTGTTTCAATCACTATTAAGTTAGTATCGTCCAAAAGATGGCGACCGCGAGGAACGAATTCCATGCGTTCATGGATACTAGAAGGAGCATTGACAAAGGTAACTCGCCACTTAGTCTGAACTTGTGTATAATTACCATTAATTTTTCCAGGGTGAATTTCCGTGGTTGTTGTATAGTTACCACTAATATGGATAGTAGAAGCACTAACACGCACATCACTATACAACTCACCAAAGAAAGGCAGCTCTTTGAACATTGATTGTATTGATTCAGGTAGATTACGATGACCAAGACGGCGACTACCAACAGTAGTAGAGTGTCCTTGTAAATCAATGAAATCAACACTCTCAGGTGGCGCAGTGGACCCCATTAACTGACGCTCGTGATAATGCCCCATCTGCTCATCTTTCGTCATAGCAACCGTGGACTGGTAAATGGGGCCTACAGCAGCTGTCACTGGTGATGGTGCACGGCCCAATTCTTGTGTAATTTCAGCTGCATTCTTGCCATCTTTCACCATCTGAGCACGCTGGACAGAGAAAGGATCAACAGGGGTATGGGTGAGATCAACATAGAATGATTCTGGCACCACTTCATCAGGATTAGGATCTGAGCCTAGATATCTCAATCTACTTCGAATGATGATATCAACAACTTCCTCGTGGTGATTAGCTTGAGTATGAACTGCATAAACACGTGGGCGTCCAGCACCTTCTTGAACTCTCTGCACTAGCACTCCAGCAGGGTCCCTTGTACGAGTACGCTCCAAATCAGTATTGACCCACGTATCGCCAGTAAGTGTTGTGGTGTTACAAGTGATCATATCAAAACTGCCTTGTTCTGATGAAGAAGCTGCAAACATAGTTATGGTCCATGTATACCCATTCTCTAAAGTAGGTCGTACAGTACGAGTGACTGAAACACCAGCCAAAGTGGGGATGCGCTCTAGTGCCACTGTCATCTGTTGAGCAGTGGCATTATAGGCAATAGGGCCGGATTCGTGGCCTGACAGCGATGCAGTAAAATGACCACCAATGCAGTTACCAGGGTTAGTGACAGTGATAGATACCGATGGGTTAGTTCCAACTAAATCTGCAAAAGAACTACCACCACTAGGTGCAGGAGCCATAACAAATGCAGGGAAATCGCAAGGGACACCAGGAATGGTAATATGCCAAGAGTAAAGTCCGCGTGTAGCATCGGAACCAACTGGGCTCTCCGAAGGCTGACGCTCGCGTTGGGTGCGCTCAACATATACTTTCCCTCCATTCAATGCTATTAGGTTCGTTAGAGTCGACAGGTGGTGTTCAATACTTGCGCCAGCACGAAATCCAGATACTTCATCTGCTCCGAGTCGTTCTCTATCGATCGAATCGATGGCATCAAATACAATAGGACCAGTAGTAGAAATACCAAGACCATACTGGCTCAAGTCCAACGATAATGCGTATACTCCACTAATTGAGCCAGAGTCAGTAAGGGTCTGGATGACCTGTCGGTTGTCGATATGTGTCGCGTGAGTAGTTAATGTCTGTATTTCTAGTTGTCCGCCGTGGCTAGCTGACAGCGTCAACATGGCTGTTGTGCTGTTGTCCATGTCCATATCAAAGTCAATATCGCTAAATACGAGTGGCGGTAGAAGCACTGGTCGGTCCTCAAGAGTACTAAGAGGATGACTATGGTCGGTAGGTAGGGTTACAGTAGGTGGGTAGTTCGTACTAGCGACAATAACAGTGATGTCAGCTTCACCGAGCCCACCTGATTCATCAGCGATAGATATATGAATGTTATCAATACCACTGCTGGAAGGACTGGCGGTATACTGAAGCTCCTTGAGAGCAACATTCACATCAAATAAAGCCCCCTGGAAGGCAATACGACGCGTCATATCTGCACCACCAGCATGGTCAACCACAATACTATAAGTCTTAGCATCCAGCTTGATATCAGCTCCTTCAACTTGACCTGAACCAACCCAGGGGAGACTCACGTAGCCATAAAAACATTCAACAACAACTGTCATTTTATCTGTAGGCAATGCATCAATGTCAGTGATGGTAATACGAGTGTTGTTATTGTTGCGTCTGAGTTTATCAACCACGGCTAACACACCAGACCAAACCTCTTCATCAAAGCCTTCCTTAGTAGTGATACCAGCAGTACCCGTCGCTAGAGTGGTCTGTCCGTCACTGAGGGTAATAAATGAGGGCGCTTCGATGCGAGGTGCATCATTTACAGCTTCAACGTTTACAGCTACAGTAAATTCATGAACACTGCCACCACTGCCATAAGCAGCAGAATCATCAACATATGCATGAATGAAAGCTTGCCCATTGAAATCGGGATTTCCTTGAATTGCCACAGTTGAGAGAAGAGCATTCACTTCTGAAAGGGCTCCAGAAAGCGAAACATTCTGACCAGAGGACACTACATCAGCCAAAGAAGCACGAGAACCGAGGGTACGAACAGTGGAAAAAAAACAATCTTCGCACATTAATGTAACATCTATCCTCGTGAGCGTAGCAGCACTGGCATTATACAAATAACTTGCAGATTCGCGTAGAAATGTAACATCTGGGTCGGTGATTTGAAGCGTAAGTGGTGATGCGATATCCTCAATGACATGCATAGCTAAAGGCTCCGCTGTAGGTGGGTCATTAATAGGGGTAAATACAGCACGCACCTCTCGTGTGATGCTACCAGCACCAACAAGTGTATGTTTCTCACTAGTTTCGCTGTGAATCGAAAACGTGATAATTACAAGGCCGTGGAAATGTTTATTTGGAGACACTAGTGTGAGACCAGTAAGAGCCGCAGCAAGCTCCTTAGCATTACCGCGCAGTATGATAGAGTTAACGTAACTGCTTTCATCTCTCTTATGGACAATATGCTGAGAAGTCTCAGTGATTTGAACGATAGGACGGAATGTATATTGAGCCTTTCTAGACTCCATATCAGCCCACGCACGCACCTGTATATGATACACAACATCCTCGGCACCTTCTTTATTGAGCACTGCACCAGAAAGAACTGGATGCAAATTAGCCATATTAAAAATACCGCCCTCTGGAACTGTGGTAGTTAGACTCATCAAATCCAAATTTGGTAGCTCGCTACGAGGGGTCATATGAACCTTCACAGATGCACTATGAGTAAGAACTGCGCCATCATGGCCAAAATTACCATTATCACTTACTTGAATGTGGATGTGCGTGACTCCAACTAGGTCAGGAGGAGCATGGAACATAAGTGAGGACAATGCTTCATTAATAGTAGGAAGGTCACCATCTAGAGTTACTCTACGAAAGCCGACAATAACAGTACTAGTAGGCGCAGCACGTAGAGATGAGTGGATGTATGAATCAAGGTCGGATTCCTCTGCTCCTTCTCCTAAACACATTTCTTCATCTGCTGCAACTGCATGAGTAGGGACAAAAGAGACTCGACCTCCCTTAGCAATGATATCAGATAAAGCTCTCGTAGGCTCCATTGTGAGTGAGCCACAAGAGGTAGAAATAGTGACGGTTGATGATGCCATTACTCCTATTGATTCTTGTGCATCTACATCCAAGATATAGATACTTCCCTTGAGTGCATGACTCCTTCCGGATGCTAGATTCATATCTTGTTGCGGTGTTACCACGACTGGTGCATCGTTTACTGGTACAAAATATACATGTTGAAAAACATCAGCATTTGAATGATCAGCTCCCACATCATCTTTCCATGTCAATGCATAGGTCAAAGTGCATTCCATGTTACTATCTGACTGAGGCGTTACAACTGCAGAGGGGATAATCTCAGCAATATCAGTCAAAACACCACTGATCGTCAGTCTATTGGAAGCGTTACTAATGATCTTTGTCCTTGTATAAGGAGCTCTAGTGGTTACACTATAAGGATATACAGAGACTATGCCACAAGTGGAGCTTACTACCAACCTACCCTCACTGCCATGCCCAGGCGAGAGAGTAACGTTGTTTTTCAGCTCAAGAACCTCATCTTCAACACCAACGAGAACTTTAGATGTGATAAGCATAGGCGTCACCTTAGCATTTTTAACACCAACAGTAATATCAAGTGAAGCCGTCAATGCAGGAGAATCACTAAACCCACAACAACCATTATCAGTAGCTACTATATGCACAATATCAGTACCATTACCAGCACCACTAGCACCTGGACTGTATAACACCGCACCTAATGCGAATAGATGACTGAGCACTTCTGGTGAGCCTTGCAAATGCACAACTCCTGACGTTGCACCTGTATCAGCAACAAACAAAGCGGCTTTGGCGAATTCTGCATCCCAGAAGACGTTAAGAATTACGCTTCCGTGATCAGCTGAAACTATCAAGTCCATATACCCAAAATCAGCTTCATTTCTAGTCAATTCTATATCATCAATTACAATAGTAGTTAAGGGGTACAGAGAAGATTGGACATCATGTATGCCATCTGATGTATCGACAATAGTAGGTGCATTATTCACCGCTTGTACAACCACCTGCAGCGACTGAGAGGACAGAGCTCCACCAGTATTCCCTGTTGAACTCACACCAAGTAACTCCGCAACAACATGAATTGTACCAGTACCAGTAGCATGAGATAGCGGCGTGAAGCGAAGGATTTCCATATATTGACTCGCTCGCTCACGACTCAATGTAGCCACCAATGTCTGAGATTTCCCGGAACTTTCAGAAAGCCCAGAACTATAAACGTCATCAATGTAGAAGAAGGCTTCAACATCATTTGGTAACGGGGCGCTGAGCACACCTAGGTTGGTAGGAGCAGTAACAGCAACACGGATAAGACTGTTAACACTATATGAATCAATTTGATTCAAGCGGATATTGATAGCACACCCTTCATCCAAATTCACATATACATCTTCGTCTATTGTTAGGCTTGAAGCGCACGCTACTGATACTTCTGAACTCATTGAAATCAGTAGAGGAAGCGTAAACGAGTCACTAGGTCCCTTCGTGTATGGCTCCGCAGCTCCACCACCAGTAGCTACGAGACTAGTGGCGGTAACAGTTACAGAATCAGTACCCTTAAAGTAAGAAGGGGGGTGGTATACTAAATGCTGTAATAATCGAGTTATAGTACCATTCGTGGCTGGTGAGTGGAATGCAAGGCTTTTCCCAATAAGGCTTTCAGCAGATCCGACAACACCCAATTCAGCATAATTGTCTACTTCGAGTATAGATAGAAGGGAAAGGGAGCCTTGCTCACAAGTGACGGTAACTAAAAGATCACCGACATCGTCAACATCACTAACAACGAATGCAGGTAGTGGACGAGCAGAAGTACTAGAAATAACATCCATTTGACCATCTGCGACATAAGATGGTGCTAGACTGACGACGGGAGCATCATCAATAGGTTCTACTACTAGTAGCATATTGGCATTGGCAACAGCAGTTTGTGCTGCGTTACCCTGAGGATCTACCATAAAGCTGATTGACAGTTCCACGCTACCTGAGAAATCAGCGGGGGGGACGTAGCTGATGTAGGTTGCGAGTGTGTGAGTCACGTGTTGGAAGGTTCCGCGAATGTGCAAGAGGGTCCCGGTCGAGCGTACATCTACATTCTGCTTGGTGTAAGGGTTGCTAGTGACAGTAACTAGACCTCGCTCAGGGCTAATAATAAGCTCAACTGCAATAGTATCGTCGTTGAGCCATGTCTTACTCTTACCATCGCTCACAACACTTATAAATTGCCCTAATTTAACTGGGGAATCCTCGTTTATGTGAGTAAGATCACCTGGAACCTTAACACCTAGCCCAGTATCCGCTCCAGATGGAGTCGCGCGTATTTCTAACGTACTAACAACCGCATCTGTAGCAGTAGCAGTAGCACTATCATCAACATCACGAGTCAAACGGATAGAAACAATATCACTCGATTCAACTTGTAACTTGAGATATTTCAAGACACTGTTAATTTCTGGTGGTGTCCCAGATAGGGAAATAGATCGATCAGTGGTCCATGAAACAGGCAGCATGTCTCCTGACCCTGTTTGAGTCAAAGTAGGCAAAGCAATGATTGAATCATCATTACCTACTGACAAAGTAACATGAAGAGTAGAATAGTCGTAAATATCCTCACCGTCGCTAGGATTGACGTGGTGCGTATTAACGTATAAATAATCAGGATCCACTACAGATACCCCTAGACATGGTGTTAGTACCCCACTCGCTAGTGCTAGTGCATCACCTGTTAGCCATACTACCGGCGCATCTGGAGAAGGTCGTACGTAGGCATGCAGGAAGGTATAGGAAGTCAGCTGCCCTAGGGAGGTCGACATTACCACCCTAGTACGACCATAAAAGTTTCCATCAGGAGATATCACAATTTTAGCCAGAAGCCTGGATATAACATCCTTTTCGCCCAAAAGAGTAAGTGTGTGAGTTTCAAAATCACCATTGCGAGTCGATGTAGAAAATACATTAACGCCGCTCTCAATATCAACAACATCAACAGGAGAAAGCTTAACTCCTCTACTCTTAAAGGTAACATTTAGAGCCTTCTCGTACGTCAAATCCGTGAATTCGAGTAAAAATGGACCAATAACTGCTTCCTCATCCTCATTCAAGGTTATAAAACCCGCCTCATAATCACTATCCATAAAAGAATGAACAGAAGCATCAATAGCTTTAGCACCATCTAAGAGTGGCTGTGGTAATCTCAACCCTGGTGCATCGCCTACCGGTAAAACAAAGATGTCAACACTAGAATGCACGAGATTCTGCTTCAAGCCAGCTTTGCCACCAACGCCATAATCTACAACGGAAATTCTCATTCGATCAGATGCAGCAGAACCGGCTTGAATGACCTTCGAAGAAGAGGAAATATCACTTATAGTAGTCACAGTCTCGACGATAAAGGGAGACATGCGGCCAAATGCTTGAGTGTATGTATGCGAGTGCGAGTTGTCATAGATAGCGGAAGCTGGCCAGTTATGTGTATGTGTGAATGTCACAGTGTAGATATATCCATAAGTTTCAGGAGGGTTGGGGTATAGTACTTCTCTTGACACTGTTACCGACTCAGGGTTAACCCACACACTACGAGCAATGGCGCTTGCAATATCATTTGATGATGCACCAATGTCCATCCATTCTGTATAGTCAGAACCATACTGGAGGCGGAAATGCCCTATTAAGCCCGGTACTCCACTAGTGCGCTCTAGTGTAGCAGTAGCAAAGGCGCGGCTACCAGCTGGAGAACCAGTAATAACTAATGAATTCGTATCGATGAAGAAAGTAGGAATGCTTTCATACATGTTAGTACGAGGGACATTTAGTTCAATTGACCATACCCGTTCTCCAAAATGATACCCCTGGTTCTTTATTCGAGGATCAAACGTTTCGTAATTATGCTCTCTAAGCACTGGCTTGAAGACTGTCACTAGGCTTGATGTATTGTAATACGCAGCCTCAAGTACTTCATCTGGGCCTTGTTGTAGCACATAATCCATGCATTGACGAATAGTTGACCTCGCCGCTAACTCAACTTCCATTGCCGTCGCATTAGCTTGAATAAAAGGAGAAGACGCGTTGTGTAGGTCCGCTACGGTGTGATTCAAACTACCTACCAAACGGCTCCACGCACCGCAGTCGAGTCCTAGTTTAAACTCACTAGCACTACCGAAATCAATAGTTCCCCCCTCTGCATGTGTGGCTATGACTACTACTTCTGGGTCGCTAGCATGAGTGAATGAGACAGTATGAATTGATGACGATGCTTCTGCAATGGCGACGATAGAGTTATAGTGAGGGTCAGGGACGTATACGAGAGTTTCTAAGGCTGCATTGACATCGGCAATTGTACCTGCAAAAGTCAAATTACCAGCTCCATCACTCCCTCCAAAGCTAGGCCCAGCCGCAAATAGTATACCCTTTGAGCTCATAAGCACAACTTCACCGTGATCGACAGCTAGCGAAACACCAACTTTGCCAATATGAGTCTGGGTAAAAGTACTGAAATCTTGGTCTGAGATGCGTATCACTGGAAGCAGACTTTGAGTGTCTTCAAATACATATACGCTATGACCACCGGTATGTAAATGTGTTTGACTTAGCCTGATTTCCGGTGCACTATTCGTCAAAGCCACACTGATTGTTAGCTCAGTGTGTATTCCGTGAGAATGCGTACTTAGTTTATGTACGTCCACTTGTCCGCCTGGTGTGAGTGTGAGTGTGATCGAATCGACAACATGAGCTGCATGTACCTGAGAGCCGCCTTCCAGTACATTATTATCGTATAAATATACAAGTGAGTGAAGAGCTGAGCGTATGTTGGTAGGAGATCCGATGAGTCTTAGATCAGTCACAAAAGGGTTAATTGTCGCTTTAGCAGATGTCCAGGACGTTTTATAAGCCTCAGTCACCTCTGGTGAACATGCTCCACAGACACCAAAGGAGGCATCATCGTGTGAGTAGTAGGTCGTTCCACACAGTGACGTGTCACTAATAGCGAAATCAGCTCCTGATATGCACTGGTAGTACTCCTCGCCGTTCGATAAGAAAGGGAAGTAACACGGTCTCTCCGCTCGTAGAGGTAGTCGGGGGTGGGGTTGGGCACACACAGCGTGTACTGCACTCAGCTCAGAGTCAATGGTGACATCATACACACTCATACCAAAATCTACAACATACATAACAGTGATATGCTTATCAGTACGAGAAGTACGATAAGAATCGCAGACAGTAGCCATTGATAAACCAGCACTAAGTAGACCAGTCTCAAGACCCCGTGCTAATGTTTCTACCTTTGTTTCCACTGAAAATGGTTGCCAAACTGCAGGTTTTCCAATAGAGACTCCAACTCCAGGCACAGCTGGTGTTGTTTCAGTATAACCAGATACAGTCACAGTACCAGTAAGCGCAGCAGAACCGGAAACGCGTCTGGAACCTTCCAAGAAATTTCCACAGGATGTACCAGAGATGTAGTTAGTGTCACCTTTTTGGTCCCAAATCGCCCACAACTCTTTCGAATTTAAACGTTCATCTTCACAGAGTGGTGCAAGATAAATAAGCTTTGCTTTACCAAAGGCAGCAGGGAAAACGACTTTCCAGTCAAAACCTGGGCCGTATACGCCTTCTCCTAGAGCTGGCATACGAGTGACAGAGACAGGTGTCCCAGCAAGTACACCAACAGCAGCAGCAAACTCCTCCTCGGTCGCATCGGCAGCAACTACAGTCATTTTAGGACCATACTTCAACTGTAAGCGGTTACTAGGGTTAGGTGGTGAATATTCATTGATATGGTTCGAGTCTTGGTTGAGATTCACGTAGGTAGGGTCCTTCATTACACGATAAGTATGAACTTCTGAGATCCACCCATTGCTACCACGCTCGCTCTCGATAACTGACAAGCCAGCTGGAATGGTGATGTTAACCTGGGTCGTGCAATTCGCCACTGCGCCGACTGCCGTTGGGAGGGACCCGTCTCCAGGAGGAGCCGTGCAATTAACAATTGATTCATCATAAGTTGTAAGAGTATAAACAAAATCAGTGAGGTTGATAGCAGAAAGAAGGAGTGGGGGTACATTTCCACTACTCATTGTTGTAACAAATGAAGGATCAAATGCTACACCTTCCAGATCCTTTGCATTAATAAATCGAACATTCGTAGCAAATGTAGGTACAAATGACTCATTGACATGACCAGCAGGCATTCCCATGTGTTCAATTTCGTCTAAAGATGGACAAAGTCGACCAGTCGTGGAGTTAGATGTGATTTCAAGGTCACTAGATTCTAAGCCCGGTACGAAACGAGCTAAGATCTCTTGTAATGAAGATCGAGGGCTGACTGCACCTCCATTATTACTTAAAAGATGAGCATTTGCCTTAGCAGTAGGGTTAATGAAGTCATGCAACCATATTGGCTCAGACGTGTAGCCTCGGAAAGAAAAGGTAAAAGTATTCGCTCCATCTGCATCTTCAAACAGGCCAGATCCAGGCAATGCCGCGGCGATGGAGCATACAATGGTTTGTACTTCATCAACTACTTCAATATGAGGATAATCGAGAGAGAGTAAAGCCTTACCATTTACGTCAGCACCAACATTAGATTCCTTTACACTTACTACGGCGTCGCTACCACTGAGATGATTCTGTAGGAATAGACTGGGTAATTCAATCGGTGATCGTAGTTGAACTGCAGAGCCACTTGAAGAGCGGAGATCACCCGATACAGCCATACTAGCAGTCGAGTGAGTAGGTGGACGGAACGTCATTTTAATAGAAAACGACCTTGCGAACAGCGCTGGGTGGTCAGATGCTTTCGATTCCTCTCCTGATTCTGTCTTCAATGACCGAAGAGACACATCTACTATGACTGAAATGCCTTCACAAGCACTGTCAAACAATGTCTGTAAGCCAGGAACATCAACATCGTAAGGTACATAAGGAATAAATATGCGCTGCTGCCCTGTAATAGAGGCCAGACCGGGACTCAATTCGAGTTCAAGCTTAAATGTGCCTCCAAGCTTTGATTTACCAGCCTTGCCCACTGTGACTACGACTCTCGCATCAGAACCTTGTAAGCTAGTTTCATCTGAAGTGAGAGAGTGAATTGGATCAGAAGCCCACATGAGGACTTTCCATTTACATTGATGTTCTGTACCGCATCCCATTGGGGTAATCTTTACAGCAGTGACGCTAGGTAGAGCTAGCAGAGCATACTCTAGGTTAGTATTAGACGTACTAGTACTAATAGGAGTTGTATATGCAACAGAAGCAGGCATATTTGCATCAGGCAAGGTACGTGTGATACCCAGCCTAAAAGTACCACCAACAGTTGCAGTACCAGTAGCAACAGTAGTAACGAACAAATCTAGAAGCTGCTTTGTATTACGACCATCAACGGCAAGAGCATTCGTGACATCTACTACTGTGAATAGTTGCTGACAGACAGTCTTATGGCAAGTACGCGTCAGATCAGGATTACTGTTAGGTAAGCTTTGGACCGTGGTATGTGCGCTTTTGTGCGTGTTTACAAGGACAATCAGTGGCTCTACAGCACCGCCATAGGACAGAAAAGACACACGCCAGCTGAATTCATACATCATATCAAAGCCAGTAGGTGTTGATACATTACTTGCAGTCTCGCCAGTTGACAATCTTTCAACACTTACTAAACCAATATTGCTGATATGGGACAAAGCTATTTGAACTTCATCAGCTGTGGCGTTAATCGAGATGGGAGCAGATTGAATAAAATGATCACGATGGGTATTACTATAGGAAGTAGTATCAGGGCGCGAAGTCCCTTCAAATACAAGTACAAATGATCCATTTGGTAGTAAATTTACACCAGACGTAGGATCTGGCGTTAACGAATATGGAGATCGAATTACCACGTCCTGGACCGTAGGTTCTAATGTACCTTTCACAGCACTTACAACATAAATCTCATCAATTGTTTCAGTCCCAACATTAATATCTCGATCAGTCATCGTTCCTACCTCAAGTAGCGGTAAATCGCCACCAAGAGTCCAGAAATTAATATCAAAGCAAGCATATAGTGAGCCAGATTGTCCTCTGTTGTTGTGTGTTTGGGCGACCTTTGCACCGACCTCTCCAGTGACTGATGCAAGGGATGAGGTAACAGTAACGTGACCAGAGTTACGAAGACCTTTTAGAGAGGCATCTGCTCTTAGAGTAGCGCCATCTATGGGCCCGCATACATCAAAAGAAGCAATATCCGAAAATCCGCCAAAAGTAAAAGTGACATTTAAATCACAATTAGCAGATGGAGCTTTGCCTGTTGCAGTAAACAAACAGACAGCCTGTTTCTCATGCTGCCATGGCACTTCAACAGAAACGATATGTTCTTGTGCTGAACTAGAAGAATACCCGCTAATGTCCAATGTATGAGTGGAAGTGATAGGTTTCACATCTACATCAAATGCACGACCCGCGCTGACGGATCCTTTTTGTGAAGTCACAATTGCCTGAATAGTTCCAACATCTTCAGTTCCATCTTCAAGAGCAGCAGTTAAAGCCACATCTATATCATTAATAGGCAACACCTCATGCTCTGTACTACTATAGCCGAATGCGACTCGTTGGTCAGGAACGTTAATACCGTACCCTCGTCTAACGTGGTCGTGTAAACCAATACTCATAGTAGCAGTGGTATACGTATTCTCGCCTCCTCGTACCTGGGCAGCAGTGATAATGACCTCATCAGTAGCGTGCGTGACAAGATGACCTGAATACTCCACTAGTGATAGCGCTGCTTTAATAGAGGCACCAGTACCAGTAAGATTGAGGAAAGGAGTAGGAAGACTATTACTAGGTACAAAGGAAACACCAGAGGACACAGTGCCACGCATAGGTAATATAAGAGATGCTCCTTGCTCACTGTGCATAGTTACCTCTAGCAACCCTTTCTCACTATAATCATAGACATCAACGTCTATTATCCTAACATCTGCAAAAATGTGAATATCTCGCATATCTAGGGTCCCTGCTTGGGTGTGAGTAGCGTCCCCTCCTCGCTCGCCAATAGTGATAGATTCAGTCGGCAAAGTGATAACAGGAGCATCATCTTCCCAACCGACGCTGATGAATAAGGTAGCTGTTGCTACCAATGAAGTGTCAGCATTTGCAGCCTTTATTAGACCTATCTCCGTGCCTGATGGAGTAGTATAAGCAGTCGCAGTAACAATTGGCAGGCCATGCACAGTACGGATAACCCTTTGGGGGAATCGCGCACTGGCTGGCCACACACCATTATAGTCTGGTTTAGGTGTGAAAACAACATTAGCAAGGACAGCAGATAAATAGGTAGTGTCGGAGGATAATAGTACGTAAGCTCCATTGTCACTTATATACGACGCAACAGATGAGTATTCTTTTAATGCACTCTCAGATACCGCCACTGTTCCATAGGATGCTGTAAGCTCAACTACGAAGAGAGAGGTGGCAGACTCGTCTACATTGCCCTTAGTTATAGAGAGGGCGGGGACAGCGCAGCTCTGGTCTTCCTCGCAATCTACATGAGAAGCTGTGTAGGCAATAACAGGAGGCTTAGCATTAGATGCTACCTTGAATTCAACACTAGTAGACACGACGTGGCCTTCTCCTGCCTCATACGAGCACGACCCTTCGTCGTCTACACTAACATGAAGAGTGCAGTCTCCAAAAACATTATTGGTTTGAACTGACAGTGTCATGGGTTTGCTGTTGAAAACTCGTGATGACATTCTCATTAAAACGCCACCACCAACACGTCCAACATAGTCAAGAAGCTGACCACCAAATCCACCTACAGTCACTATTCCACATGCTTCACCCGCATCACCAATATTGCCACTTTCAGTAGGATCTTCCGATCTTGTAGTAAAAGCAGTGATCTTAAAGGAGTTCCCAGAAGGACACAAAAGGTCATCGGAATCAGGATCATTAACTAACAACACAAAATCGCACTTACCGCCAGCTACACAAGGATGAACACGATCGGGTTTAGCAGTCTGTGTAAGCTTAACAGTAGGCGCGTTATTTACAGCCCGGAATAGTACACTAGTAGTAATAGCGGACATGTATATATAAGAATCGGGAGTATCTTCATCAAGGTTTGAACGAAGCGATACAGAAATTGTAGAAACCCCATTAAAATACTCTGGTGCTGATACAGAAAGTAATCCAAGCACTTCATTTATGTCATTTTGCAGACCCGTCAAAACCATGACTCCGCCATTCTTTTCACTACCAATATGAACATCATTTCCTAAATAATCATGGGAAAGGGTGCCAGCACTAGCGGTAATTTCTACAGTCACTACTTCCACAAGCGTAAAACCGTCAAGTACGAAGGCGCCACCTATATCAACAGAGCTGCCTTCGCTACCAATAAGTAAACCAGTGTGTGCTTGCGACTGCTCAGACGAGTGAAGCCGTCTCTTCACCACGCCATTAAAGGGGATGTCTTTCACTACAATGGGGATATCTACAGTAAATGTGTGTTCTAAATCTCCATCACGAGCTGTTATCGAGAGCACATCATTCCCAATGTAGGTATGGGCAGGAGTATACGTCATCACCTGCACAGCGCGGTTGAGTAGTGCTGGTGGCCCAGTTAATTGAACACCCGAACCAGTAGAAGTAGTAGCTCCTAGTAATAGGGGGGTTACTAGTAGACCTGCCCTCTGGCTAGTACTGAGCGAACTCAAATGACCATTGGTAACTGACAACGTGACCGTAAGCTCGTCGTCGTCATCATCTACAAACCGCAGCGGGGCACTGGTAGGACCTGAAATAGAGATAGTATGGTCGCGGCTGGTAGCAAGTGCGCTAGTAGTGGCTCCTCCTGTCACATAAGGCAAATCATTGACATTCCGTACTACCACACTCAATTGGACCTCAGTACTGCCTATTCCATCGTTAACAGCTACACTAAGAGGAACAACTCCTTGCTTAGCAACGTGTAAATTCAAGGCAGGAATATAAACTATGTCGCTAAGAGCAGCAGTAATATCAGACGCACTGCCGTTAATTACAATCGAGTGGGTTGCAGCATCACCAGCTTGTATGTACATGCCTACAGCACCATGTTCAGGCCGCACACTCACAGTGAGTGATAGGTATTCAGAATCGGAGTCTGTTACTACCATTTCTTGTAAAACCGCTGTTGGTGTGTCCTCCTCGCAGTGCAGCATGCGAGAACCTCTAGTGGACCTTGCAGTCGATTGAGAGCCGATTAGCACCACTGGTAGTGAATTAACTGCCGTAACTGTCACTTCTACTACAGAACTAGCTGAAACACCAGTTTGTAGGTCCACCAATTCTACTAAAAGCTCGTCATAATGCGCATTTAGATAAGAGACAGGATGGATGAAGGTGGAAATGGCATATCCAGCCGTATAGGTAGTTTGTTCAAGTACTATCGCAAGTGAGGAAAGATGTCCTCTAACAATGATAGCACTATCAGTATGATTCAAAACTGTACTACCAATCACGCCAAGAGTGGGTAAACTCAAAACTCCAGTAGCACACGTTACACGCAACAGATGAGATGCACTTTCCTGTGCATCGCGCACAGTTGGTGTAGTAGTTGCAGAAAAGCCATGTTTGCCCTTACCCTTGCTATAACTGTGTGTAAACTCATCGGCATCCCATAATGTTACGTTCATGAGTGTCATATCGTCCCCTCTACTTAGTATTACAGTAGTAGGAGCAGTCACAGTAGGGTCATTGGTGGATGGTCGAACATACAAGGTAATATCAGTAGTGATTTCATCGAATACCGATTCGGCCGCATCCTCGGCATCACTATCTCTCACATCAGTAGGCGCTGCTAGTGAGATAGATAGCTTGAAGCTCCCCGGGTTGGTATTACCAGAGTAAAGGTACTGGTGCGGTTTCATCCGCAAATCGGCTACTACATCTTTCACGTTCCCGCACAATACTGAAACATCGAGTTTACCCATACTTCCATTAGAACTCCAGCGCAAATCAATGCCTTCTGATGATTTGAGTGAGGCAAAATAGACATCAATAAATGCGTATGACCATTCAAATACTAACTTACATTCCTCAGCATCAATGGCAGCATCGATAGTAGGGGTGATGCCTTTGCCGTTATAATTAGCAAAGGAGACCTCACTACCTTCGTCTGTAGGATAAACACGCATACCACGGAAGATAGGAGGTACAGTACGTGATGTAACTAACACATTGATAGTATCCGATGCGACAACCACCGCACCCTGTTCCTCCACCCCCTGCACCATCTCACTCAGCACCTCGACAAAGGCTACATCGCCACCACCAGCAGAGTTGGTTGAACGATACAACACAGAAGGGAGAAGAGAGTTGATTTTGCTGTATGAACCAACAAGAACCATGGCACTGTCCTTGCGAGATGCAGGGAGCGATTCTGTAAGGTGAGGGTGCAACTCAGCATTGATGATAGAAACGCCTAATCTGCCTGCATTGGTAGAAACCTCCCAACTACACGCACTACATGAAAGACGCACAATGCTTACACCAGCTTCTGAGTCTTCTGTATGCGTGTCATCCGCATTCGTTACTGCGAATCCAGAGAGGCTAAAGCTCTCATGCGCCGCTACTGTGCGGGATTTGGCACTAGCAATACCCCCTGGAGAAGTTAGGCCATTCCTATCCTTAACCGGTGAAACATAAATGGACATTTCGCGATGGTCTGTGAGAGCGGTCTTGGCTTCATCACTGGAGTAGTGTCCATTATCAGAAGTATGAATAACCAACGTATCGATCCCCGAGAAGTCAGGGTCTGGTGTGTATACGAGAGTGCGCAGAGCGACATTAACACTTCCAATCTGTCCACTAATAACACATGATAGAGAGGGGACGCCTTCTATGCATAAGCTTCGATCATACGCAACTTCGTCATGAGTAATGGAGACTTTACCATGCGAGGCTGATAGTAGCACTGTGAGTGGTACCCCTCCTGGGCCCATCCCGGACTGAATAAAATCAGGGTCGTGAATTTCGATGAATTCAATATTCACCGCCATATCCTCGCTTGTCGTAATGCGACGAACATGCATGATAACAGGAGCATCATTGACTGCAGCCAGGTCGATTACAAGGGTAGCATTAGTAAACCCGCTAGCACTGAGCTTAGTAGTAGTAGCTTGAACAAGAGGTGCCGCAGTGTACGCCCAAGTATGTCCGCCATAATCAGTGACAACGACCTCTATCATGTCCATGCCAGCATAGTGCTCAACTGGAGTATATGCAACCTCTGACAAGGCGGCATTCACACTGGCAAGTGGCCCCCAGAGACGGAGATTGCCATCTGAATCTCGCCCTACACCCACACCACTACTAGCGGTCAATGCCCTAGCAGAATTGAGCCGAACCGTGCCAGAAACAGGAATTATTGTCGCTTCAATTAAACTACCACTGCCCTCATAGGCATCAACATCAGTAATATTGACTCCACGAAGGTAGAGAGATGTGTCTTCTACTCCTTCAATGACAGCAGGAATGTTGATTTGTGGAACGTCATTGACTGAAATCACATCGATATGACAGATACTTCGAGTTCCCTCCGATCCAGCAATCATGACAGGACCAGTATGCATTGATGGCAAGGATGAAAGCTCAGATATAATAGCACCATTATCGTAACCTATGTCATGAACACCAACAAACACCTCAACACGAGCGAAACGTAAGTGACCAAGGGAATTGAAATCAGCAACTGGGGTAAATAAAACCCCATGGCCCAATAATGCCAAAATGCTCTCATATTCACCATAAAGGGTAATACTCGAACTATTCGTGTAACGATTATTGGTAGATTCAATAAGGCGTAAATGAGAGTAAATATCGCGATCTGAAGCCTTTGGTAAGGAAACATACCCATCTACTGCGTTAACACTCACTAGTAGTAGCGTTTGATCATCCATACCGAGACCCGGTGATAGGCTAGCAAAGCCACCTGTCACCATTACATCAATGCTTGATAATAAGATATCAGTATCTTCAAGAGTGGAAGCTGCAGAAGGCAAGCTAAGTGAAACAGCGGCAGTATCGAGGTCTACAATGGATACGGCGATGGAAGCACGTTTTTCATCACTTTCATCAGAAACGCGGACATCGATAGTTGCACTAGTACCACTGAAAGTTCCCGGAATATATGTAGTGCGAGCGAGATAGCCTGTAAGCGAGTGTGATGACCCCTGTAGCACTAGTTTCACCACAGATGAACCACCAGCATTACTGCCTACCCCTACCATGGGATCCCTACGAGTCACATCGAGCACCTTTACAGCTCGCTGGCTCGCAAGAGCGGAGGGTGCTACAGATAGTGTACCGCCTGTATCTTCAGTTAACATGATTGTAAGGGTAGTTTCATCTGATCCTTGAACTAATAAAGACGATAGGGATACACTACCACTCTTTGGCGCTGTAAGCACAGCAGGGACTAGTAACGAGAGCGGGATTTCCCCCCTCTCAACCGCTACGAGCATTGATTTCTCTGCCTGAATCACACCACGAGGACTTAAACCGTCGACAAGCTTGAAGGCAAGCACTTCCAGATGACTAAGCAAAGCTGCGCCAACTGGTGGAAGATACGTTGCCGTCGAGATTGCCGCTTGCAGGTCACCCAGAGTAGCTGTAAGTGCACAAGGTGCGAATGGAGACGCTGTACATTTAAGATCATCACGACTTCCACTTACACTAACACTACCAACAGTGGTTCTAATCTCCAGTGAAAGCACGCCTGAAGCTGCTCCAGCAAGAATAATATCCCCGCCCATTACTTCCGGCTCGCTCTCACTAACGAAAATAGATGATGGTATAGTTAATGCTGGAATAGGATATAATCCTGCAACAACCACTGCTGTAGAGACACTAACACTACCAGAATTAGTATCAGCTTGATACCTACCTTGTACTAAACTACCCGTGGTAATAGTCGCAGTAACGACATCATTGCCTGAGTAGTCGGGCTCTGCACTATAAGACACACCCGTCAACACATCCTGTAGCGCTGACAAAGTAGAATGACAAACAATATGATTATCGCCACTTAGTGACCCAGAAGTCACCATAACTAAGCTGGTCTTGGGTAGCGTAAGTATACAATGGTTACATGATAGTGTTACCTCCATTCTATGACCAGTAACAGCAGTAGACCCCGTGAAATCGAGTCTATAAGAGCCAAGTTTAGTCATACCAGATGACTCGACTGTAGCCTCTAAAGGACCCAATAAGCTCAGCCTCTTCCCAGAGGAGTTCACAAATACGGAGGAACTAACATTTACTATGAAAAAGATCATAAAAAGGAGCATGGAAAGCATCGGAGCAGTCAATCGACATCGTATATGAGACATCTTTATTCTGCCCAAACTAACACTTTCCATTGTCTATTCTAGACTTTAAAGAACCTCAGCAAATGACAAAAAGGTTCTTTATGCAGGTCAGGGCTATTAACAACCCACTCGTACTTGAGAGGCAA
>JACKZZ010012197.1_pt1 | contig 31645 bp, 36 predicted proteins | sample 8027871 | NCBI WGS metagenome assembly JACKZZ01 (sample SAMN15724774, study PRJNA655200) | protist metagenome | isolation source: fluorescence activated cell sorting (FACS) single amplified genomes of... | place: USA: West Boothbay Harbor, Gulf of Maine | collected 2000-07-19
GTATCATGCGAGTCCTCTCTGCTAACAAAAAATGATGCAGACTCTAGTTCAGTGGTTGACATGGATGTCGTGAGGAGCGAAAACGATGGACCAGTCTCTAAAACACTGAATGGTGCTGTCGTTGATGAAGATGGAGTAAGGGAATAGGCATTCGACTCCGATAGTAAAGTTGACGCCGACGTAGTGTGGATAAGTTCATCATTCTCCTCATCATTATCTTCATCTCCTTCATCATCAATATGACCGGTGCTAACTTTGTCGATATTGGTGGTATCCACTGCTCCATTATCCCTGCCAGGTGTAATGTCTTCACCGTGTAAGGAACGTCTGCTAGTTCCCTCACCTCTGTCGCTGATGGACTGTTCTGAATAACGCGTCGATGATCTCCCACTATCATGACTTACTCCAGGAGAGATAGACGGTAGTTCTGGAAGCTCCAAATCACTATGATTTGAAAATCGTTTCGCATTGGCCGGAGTGGGCAAACCAAGTTTTGAAAACGAATCCGTTGAGTCCTTTGTTTTTCGTCTCACACCTTTCATTGATTTACTATAAATCTCTTTACTAGAATCAAAAGAAGACGTCTTTGACCTTCTCCGACGAGTATCAGAATCTTTCGTAGTTGTTTTTGCGTGCTTCACCTCATGCTTGGAAAAGGTTTTCATACCCGGTAGAGACGTGTCCAAAGGGCCTGTTTGGATACGATGCAACGCAGCCCCTTGCCGTAAGGTGGCATACAACGATCCGGACACATCTCTATCCATAGGGAACATATCAAAGGTTGATAAGATTTCTTGAGCCTTGGCCTCCATTGCATCTTGTGTAACATTTGATGATCTCATTGTGGTTGCTGCTGCTGACGGATCTTCATCATTATGATGATGCATCTTCGACATAGATGATAATGTGGATGGGGATGGTGCATCAATGACAGATTTCGACCCTGATTTACTTGAAACTATACTAGCCACATCCTTTTCCTATATTTATACAAAAAATAGACATGTAGATAATTTCATTAGTTTCTAGCAAACAAAATGTGTCTCGTAGTATAATATACCAGAAACTTCTCCAATCTGAACACATAATCTGTGCGGAGTGATGATGGAGCAGCCAGCAATGCATTCACAACAAAAGTAAACAAAACTTACATCTTCTTCAAACAAATTTAGTGCATCATCGACAGGCAAAGTAGCAGCTTTAGGAGTTAAATTGGATGATTTAGCGCTAAGCGGAGTGTTTGGCTTCATCTTCTTTGAATTGCTATATGACTGTTGTAACATTGCCTTGAACTCCTCAGGGTCCATACTGGTATCTATTTTGGACGGAATCGAAGTACTAACTTGGATTCTTTTACGCTTAAGATTTCTTTTATTTACTCCCATTTTCTTTGACGGGGTTCTTTTACCTCCATACGCCGATGCAATCAATTTCTTTTTGTTTCGGGCATGCGAAGGCGAACGGCTCATGTATTTTTCGGAATCTAGGAGGCAATTATCACAAAATGAGAGATAAGAACACATGAATACCTTCATTACACATAATTCATTATAAATATCGATAAATTACCTAGAGATCTGCGTAAAGTCTGTATTTGCTTCCATCCAGTGCCATACTCCTCTGCACCTAACAACACTCCCCGCAACGATTTGATCACATCAAGAGCCGGGAGTGCAGTTTTATCATCCTCAGATTCTGTTGCAATCAACGGTAATGTAACTGAAACCTTCGGTCCTACATTATCCGTCCTCATAGTGGACGAATGCGGGGGAAATATGTGTTAGACTTGTTGAAAAAGGCCATAACAGCCAAATTTCATATTTTGTATATTAATTAAACTCATATCAACAGACAATTCATGATCCATAATTTCGAAAGAAGCGCATTGAATGCTCCTACTAATCTAATAACACAACAAATAATGCTTGCCACAAAGAATACATTATCAAGACAACAACCACCAGCAGGTGTGCTTCCACAACTGGCAATTTCGAAATTCCCCCTCTCCTGGCATCTTAGAAAAACTTAGACAGAGTTCCCTTGATATTTTTAATGTGATTATCCATATCTTTCTTCCTGGATGTCTTGGTTGGTGCAAGGCTGCTGGTCTTTGAGGTGTCGCCTCCTCTGCACGTAAAAACAAGTAGAGCAAATAAATCAGAACAAATAAGTATTAGATATCAGGTAAGGTGATTGGGCATCGATGATTTGTTATAATAAACAGGGGATAAACTTAACCTACTCGGCAAGTGCTCCATGACTCAAGGGAAGGACGGCTATAGAGCTATCCGATATCTCCTGCAGTTTACTCATGAAATAATCATCAGATATCATTCCCGCCTGCCAATCAACGTATCTCGCATCTAACGCGGCGCTCAGCTTGAAAGCTTTCCTCATCTTACTATTCCACTTCCCCGCGGCATTCTCTAATGACTTCGATAGATTTGTACACAAGGCTTCAATCTCTTTCACCTGCTTGGGATTGGCCAAGGCTGCAGCAGATGCAGAGCTACTATTGCGATGGACACGATAGTCTGCTGTGGTTTTCGATTTACCAACGGATATTCCACCAGCGGGTAGATTCTTCATTGATAGTTTTCTAGCTCCAATGACCGCCTCTGAGGCAATCGTTTTAGCGGCTCTTTTCTTTGCCCGTTCCATGTGACGCAATTCATGAGGTGGATACCAAACATTGACTACATCTAAATCACAGACTGTCTTGTTCAATGCTTCAATACTATGTTTTTCAACATGTGAGACAAATAGAAAGAAGATAAAATGTTATATAAATTACATATCGTAAACAAATGTCAGGATTTTATCATTGAACAAAATGTACCTTCCAGGCAAGACTGTCTCTGTGACCATCTTAACAATGGCCTTTGGTAAACTTCCCATAGGATCAATATCTGCAATTTGTGTCACCAGAGTCTTCCCCTCTTGCGTGGGATGGTTTTGTAGCCATTGACCAGCAACACCAGCCTGTGCACGCACTACACCAGACACCTCGGGACAGTCAGGGTGTTCCACACTGGTGGTGACATTTAAAATATCACCATTCGCTTGCTTTTCGACGTAACTAAACATAAGCTAATGAAACACACAAAAAACACAGATAAATATGTATATATAATTACGTCAACAATGTACACAATGAACACATAAATTGATATTGTGTGTTGTAAATTACACACCATGTCACGCGCAGAGCATGGCCAAATAGGTTTGGTCAAAGCGTAGATGACGCGGCTGTACTCTCCAGCAAATTCAATAATTCGCATTTCTTTCGTGCGTGTATCCCACAATGGACGCTCATGGACTTTGTACAACTTGGAAATAACGGTATGTGGAGTAGTGTCTAAAACACCCTGAATCTTGTAACAATTGTCTTTAGTTGTGTTTCGCCAGACCTAAGGAACAGTATATACAATATATGTTGTATTGAAATGGTTAGCACTCTCTCACTCAGTGTTGTATGATCTATGATAGTCAGTACTATACACTTGCCGCTTGGCATAGAAATCTTTTGATACATATACAATTTACCTTCGTGCGCTCTTTCTCTGTGAGCAATTCCCAAATAGATTCATCAGAAACATACTCTTGAAACTTCGTGACGATCTTATCAACAAGGGGTCGGTACTTTGAGCTGATTTCCATTGGAAACTCATTATCCGCATCACTATCATCACCACTTTCATTATTATGTTCCATAGGATCAATGTAACCGGTAACATCCTTCTCCTCCTTAATAATGTTGGAAGGTGTAGCCAATGATTTAGCAGATGATCCACTCCCAGCCTTCTTCAAACTATTCCTACGTTTGGATTTTCGTCGCTTTGCCTTTTTCTTGGCTGATGATGTGTTCACAGCTGGAACAGGCTTTTTAAAAAGCGAGCTATGAAGCTGCTTTGCCATCTTAACGATAATGTAAAGCATTATAGCTGAGACAAGTAAGATGACAAGCGACAGCAAGGGGTGTGCCAACAAATCCTCAGCTTTCATTTCCGCAATTTCTGTTGTAAGTAATTGAAAAAACGAAAATGATTGTGAAACGGAAAGAAGACCGATTAAATTGATTTGTTATCTTTTGCAAATTGGATGGAATATGTAAAGACAAGCACCCTTTCAAGAGCAAACTTACGCAACTCAACGCCATTGGATGCAGCCCAGTTCAATCCATAATAGAACATACCAATCCCAAATATTGCTCCAAATAAAAGCATATACCCTGATAGATCCCCACATATTGCATATTGAAGATGCTTTATAACTAAACATTTACAACGAATACGTGAGATACATGACGGTAGGAAAAAGCAGCAGTCAAAGATAAGGTCCAACTCCAGAAATTAAATAAAGAAGCACTAAAAATTAAATCAATAACCAAGATTGTCATAAATAGACCCCATTATAAACATTCTTACTCTGTAGATTGTCCACCATAATGAATAAATTCAAGATTCGCAGTCAAACTGTGTGATATGGCTATTCAATACCCCAGCACAGCAATTGAATACAGCGGGGTAGTCAATTTTACCATCGATATCGTCGAATTGAAATTGATTGATATGGACTGTAATTTATGCCCAGTTTGCTCTACATCTGACAAATGTGTTTTATTTCCATCATGGAAAAATGACGAACGGATGTTATTCTTATTTAGTAATTATCATGGAGATGTAAGGCAGTTTTTTTGTTGGGTTGCTTTTGTGAATGAGAATTTCGTTTGAAAATTAACATGATTTCCATGATCACATGGGACATTTTACATTTATAGCTGGATAAGGACCATATTTTGTTCTGGAAGAGTGCAATGGAACACATGAATGACTTGATAATTAGCCCCAAGTACATCATGAACAAGTTTTCGCGCAATGGACTTAAGCCATTGTGTCTAAACAAGGTTTTAATGTCATTAGAAAAATCTGGGAGCGTGTCTAAGATTAAAGAATCGACAAAACCAGAGACTAGCTTTATTAGTAGATTAGGATCCAGTATATATACTTCAGTAACCTCGTGGATTTGGTCTTCATCTGGTGGTGGTGAAATGATGGACTCTTCTGACGAAGACGATGAAGAGTTTGATGAAACAACAACAGCATCATCGACACGTGCCGTGAATCTACATTACATTTTACTAAATAATATGAAACGTTTGGCCAATGAGATACAGAAATACCTTGATAATGCGGCGATGCTTGGTGATGGAGGTGATAAAATTGCCGTCCTATTGTACTCGAAACCAAGTGATCCGGAAAGTATAAGGAATGGAATGACGCTTCAATCCTTCCTCAGAGATCGTGGATATGAACACGAGCTACCACTTGAACACATCAAAATGATCGCCACATGGCTTGATAGGAATACCCCAGCTCAATTAGTGTCCATGGGCGATCAGAAAGAGGAGGCTCTGTTGTTTCAACGCGTGGATAATGTAAACAAGGAGGATTCGAAGGTAACCGATCCAGCGGTTGGCAAACTACTAATTAGAGCAACCATCGAGCGCATTGAACAACGTATCGACGAATTATCTAAGGATATCCGAAGTTTAAAAAAGAAGGCTGTACTTCTGAACAAGCAGGGACGTAAAACAGAAGCATTAGTCTACGTGAAGCGATATAAAATATTGATTGGCTATGCCGAGAAACGCGCGGTGGTCGCAAGTACATTAATGCTGACTTTGGATAAGATACGGGAGATGGAGGATAATAAGATTGTGTTCGACACATACAGTTTAGCAGCGGTTACGATGAAGGAACAACGGGAGATGCTCGGGTTGTCATCTGATGCCGTGGAGGAGGTCACCGAAACATTGCGAGAGGAGTTGGATCATTCCGAGGAGATTAGTAACAGTATCGCAACCTCTGGAGATGCTTTGCCTGGACTATCGGATGTTGATGAAAAGGATTTACTAGCTGAGCTGGCAGAAATCGAGGCCATCGTTGCGGAGGAAGAGGCTCTAAGTTTGCCGTCTGCACCAACAACAAAACTAACTGCTGCCACATCTACCTCCGGTGTGACACGTCCCGTTCAAGTAACACCTACTGAGCCAGTTAAAGATCGACCAAAGACCCCTCCATTACCCGTGGAAATATTCGCAGAAGTACCACCATCCAATCTCTCTGCTGCACCGCCTACTGTCAGTGCAACATTCTCTGCCCGAACGACTAGTAGCACTTCTACTACTAGTAGTAGTGAGAGTAGAAGAGCAGTATTGTCAAGTCTTGGAAACAAAACCCCAACAAGGAGTAGTAGAGTACCTTCCATCAAGCGAACACCAACTGCAGCTAGTCGAGTACCGTCTATCAAACGGACACCCACGTCAAAGCGGGGGGCAACCAGAGTTGGAACTATTACCAGTAACTTTCGACCGAGGAAAATAGCAAAGTCTTTACCAAGTTAGGGTGATACAGTACTACTGTTATGTGTCACTGGTGTATATTCATATTTCTAATAATAATAATATATATATATATATATGTATATATGTATATTTTACGTCTAAGAATATTAAGCTGTCATTTCCATCCTATTATTTTGCATATTGTATCCTACTTGCGCTTTTCTTTCGAGGGATCAGATTTAATGAATTCTTGATGACGCTTAATTAGCTCGGGTATAAACGCAGCTTCTAGTAACGGAATTTCACTTGATCGCTTCACAACATCCACAGTCTCCTTCTCAACAAGACGAACCTCATCATAACGTGTTTGTAATATATTTGCAACAACGCAATCAACTCCATATTTCGCAATTGCACCTCGAGCTTTCTTGATCAAGATATTTGGGTCAGTTTCCAACTACGCACGTGTATTTGGTTCAATATTTTATACGACATTGTGGTGATGGTGGGTGGGTATGTTTGTAACGAATAATATGGAGTGCTATTTTTGTTTTTGTTGTTGCTGTGAAGTGTTATGTCCTACCTTAAAGGAAACGAGAAATGCCTTAGGTGCCCACTCATTTCGAAGGGTAGCAAGTGTTTTTGGTACTCCCCGTAAATTTAAATCTAACCCCCCATTTGATGACTGTATCTTATGAGTAGCCTTTTGTCAAGTGCGCACCGGTATATACACAATATATACATATGTGTCAGCAATTTGAAAACAAAGTACATTTGGACAGGAGAATATTATGAAGACATAGTTACTGTTGGCAGCAGAGTATATATCTTACCATCTCTTCTGTGGGGATATAGAAATCAGAGACAGCGGCAGCAAGATAGAACATAGCGCTCCGTCCTAGTGGTGCAATGGCTTCCCCAATCGCACGAAGGAGAAATAAGTAATCGTTAACACTTTCAAACTCTACCTCCATCAACATTTGAGACTCAAGTGCTCTCTTGTATTCAGCAGCAGCAGTGATCTCCATTGCCATTTCTTTCTTAAAATTTGTGACTAGTTTGTTTCGTTCACTCGATGAAATTGTTGCACTACTGGTGCTATCGTCTTTATGATCCAGTAACAAAGGAATGAGATCTAAGAACCGCGGGATACAACCTTCAAACAATCTCCTGTAGGGCATCTTTGATTTCTTTCTGTGTACAAATATCACGGCATACCCTTCACTTATGAACTGTCTATAATATCATATGATTACAGATAAATATTAATAGAGTAAAAAATGTGGAAACCAGTAATATTTTCATTAGTAATGTTGAGAATATATCACAGGAGGAGCGACGAGCGAATCAGCCAGCTGCTGGCTCCTGAGCGAGCTTTTATATATACTGTTGTACCCTGTTCTAGTACTACTACTACCATGAATCATAACTTAAATATATAATCATAACGTACTCAGCACTTGTAGCACCTCTTGTACCTGTGCTAAAGTTGTCAATGAAACGGACTGTATTCCGCTCTAATGGCACTGTCGTACCACCTGAAGTTACTATAGCAACCGGTCGTTGCCCAGTATGCAAGTTTACAAACTCTTTCATTCGGCGAGCATTTAATTCTAAGTCCTAGTGTGCAGTTCAAGAAGCGTATATTTATCAATAGAAATGGTAGCTCTATCAGCGATAGATTATAGAGAGAGAGATTATACAAGTAATTGAAAGAGGAAGCAATCGCCCACAAAATGGTATGAATGCATAGCATATTTATACCTTTGGGGGATCCGTTGTCTCGAAGAAACGAGCAAGTACTGGATTATACCATGGTTTAAGATGTTCACTATCACAATGACTTGATTTAATAGTCATGATTCCGGTCATACAACATATTGCACTGATCGTAGCTTTGCCAGTAGATATCTTAATCTTTCTGTACCTATAAAACATTTTTCTTGAGATGAAAGAGAAAGAATAGCATGAATGTTAATATTTGTAAATTTTATAAGTGAAATATGATTCTGCTTTCGTTTCACCTTGATTTTGATTTTGCGTGGATTTCGTAGAGTGGCTATCCCAGAACTACCCCATCGACTTCCATTGGAATCACTGGGGTAGCGAGGTCACATGAACTTGAAATTATGTCAAAACCTGCAAAACCTATTTTTATTCCAAAACCAAGAAGGAAAAAATCTAAAAATTTCAACTTCAAAATGTCTGCAATTCAAAAATCAAAACCTATATTCTCTTCAGATTACTTTAAGGTGAATGAGAAGACTAATATTTCTCAATTCCAGACCATGGTTGCATACCTCTCTGGTTCCGCTGTTCAAACGATCGTTGACAACCCTGTCACGGCATACAGACAGTTGGTCCAACAGTACGCTAAGGGTTTGGATGGAAAGGCAGTTGACCCTAAGATTGCCACCGCCGAGGCTAATGCTGTATTCAAGGCTAATCCCGTTAGTGCATCCCTATCCGGTCTAGGTCCTCGATTGGTGGGAGTTGGCTTCAAGCGTATTCCCAAGTTCGGATTCCTGTTGGGGATTTCCTTTATCCTCTCCGATGATGGTTCCGTGGGTATGGCTGCTGCTACCGGTGCATCTGTTCTCTCTGCCCCATTCATTAACCCCATCCGTATGATTGAGAAGCAACAGCGTGCTTACTTCAAACAGACCGGAGCTGAGAAGCCCATTATGGAGATCATCAAGGAGAGTGCCGCACAGAACTACAGACCCCTATTCCGTGGTACTGTACCATTGATGGGACACTCACTTGCTAGTGCCACCCTTGGTCTTGTTGGACAACCTAAGCTACAGAAGAAAATCAAGGAGGAATTGAACGCTAAGAGTACCTTGGGAAGCTCCATGTCTGGATTGATCTCCTCTGCTATCGTTAGTCCAATCTACGTTGCTGTTACCAACCCTCTATCAAGATTAGAAGTTATCATGCAGACCTCATCCATCCAAGGAAAGAGAATTGGAATTGGTTCTGCTATGAAAGAGATTGCCATGGACACAAAGGAGTTCGGTCTTCGCGGAATCTTCAGAGGTCAGGGAATTGGAATCGCCAAGGCTATCATCTCATTGACCTTGTTCCATGAAGCTAGACAGTTCTTCACCAGAAGCTTCCAGAGCTATAATCAGCAATAATTTCAAAGCTTGTGAATGGAGGAGGAGGAGGAGGAGGAGAGTGGAGGGGTGATTCCTTGTATATATTTAGTGTATATTTACCATGCAAAAAGGAGGAGCCAGCCACACAAGAAAAGAAGGCAGAAGTACGGCCGGCCGTGTGCTGCTTCTCAGATACTATCCAGAGTAGTTTTGATGTAACGCAATTTCACAAACCCATGTATATATATATATATATATATCAAAGATAAAAATAAACCATCAATATGTTTGTAATCTATCCAAAAGACAGTAAATTAGTCGAAATTGACACGCCGAGTCCACGACAGCCAGACCAAGAAACATAGTTTTTCACTTTAAAATCTTTCTAAAAATACCATCTATACACATCACAGAATGAAATCATAGATATAGTTGCACAAATCAAGCAGATATATACAGAAAACTAAAGTATAGTATTGTAAAATTCAATTTTAAAGTGTGTTGTGTCAATGTCATAAAACTACCCCACCATCCTTTAACTGATAAAAAATCAATAATCGAAAATGTCATTATTTATCAATGGATCCTGTAACATACCAAAGATTAAGAATAATGTTATATCTTTAAAACCGCAACCATCGAAAAAATCCCCATGTACTTCCCATGTAGCTTCAAATTTACCAGACGAACTGTGTGAATTGATTTCGAGTTTTTTAACTCAGCATCAAGCTATAAGGATGAGGCATTTGAATAGACAATGGGATAGAGCTATATTAGCATCATTATCACACCGTGGAATCACTGTCTCTAATTTGGACTTTTCTAGGCTTTCACAACGACGAAAATTGGTGTCTCTGAAACTGTTTTTCTGCAATGAGAATTTAAGGGTCAAGGTGTTACGATTCAAGTGTATAGATGGCTTACCGATTACTGCATTGGTAACAATATTGAGTCGTCAAAAATCGTTAGAAGTCTGCGAGTTGCCCATGGCGACAATAACAAAACCTGATTTCGATCTACTTTTTAACCTGAGAGCTACGAGTGTTGAATTAGCCCACATTTGCACCCGTTTCAATGAAGCAGTCGGTCGGATTCTACATCCAGATGCCACATCCAGTATATTTGATTGCATAATTTGCACTAAACCGGTGCAGGATAACACTGTATACATGCACTCCTCGGAACTACTTGAAGCACGTGGCAAGGATTTATTGCTGAAGGCGTTTCACCAAAGTGTAAATCATCATGGTGATGACGATACTGGTAGTAGCAGCAAGGATAACACATTGATTAGAAATGTGAAATTGATGTCATCTACATTTTTTGGACTAGGAAAGAAAGATAAAGGTGGTGATGATGGAAATGATGGGCATGGTGGTGATGATGCTCTCGACGTGGGCGAGGAGGAGGTAGAGAAGAAGCCTTCTACTACTAGTGCTGCTGACGTTGCCGATGTTGCTGTAGGCGATGTAGAAGAGAAAGAAGCTACAGTAATAGATAGTGAGAGAACTTTGGTCACTACTACTGCTGTGGAGGATTGCAGGAAAGAAGAGGTAAAGTCCACGGAAGAAAAAAGAGAAGAGAACAAGGACGAGATGGGTACCACCACTAGTACTACATCATCAAATGATAAGCAGGAGGAGCAACAGCAACATCAATGTATTTCTCTGTTGGGTTATCTAAACCTGAAACTAGCCGAGTTGAACGAAAAGTGCTTAAATCTTATGTTCAACTGTACCTCATTCTCTGTTGCGACGCCCTTTCTACCATCCACCGACAAAACCTCTGAGTTGATTACAATCGCCGGAAGGGTTTCTCGGAGATACATGGCAATCAATGAGGCAAAGACACTGCTAGAAGAGATACCAGTTAAGATGGCAAATATTCGATTGCTTCATCGCCAGTGGGAGAGAATTCATAAAGGTTTATGTTCCGAGAGACGGAAAGAAGCTGCGTCTTCTTCGACTACGAGTACTGCCAAGACGTACTGGGACACGTGGAAGTTGTCCAAGGTAACATTAACCATGGTTGATGATGTACTTAAGGTACTCCCACTTCTCAAGGATCTACAAACAAAGCCAGGAGTACTAGAAACCGTTGAATTGATTGGGTTGCTGGAAGAGAATCCAGAGAACAAGAAGTCTACGTCCACGGAGAAGGATGCTTCCAAAGGCGACAGCAGGACAACGACGAAAGAGAGAAAAGCCACCAGTAGTAGAACTGAAGATGATATCACTATTGGAATGATATTACGGTCAAAGTTAGTAGCATCTGATCTAATGGACGAAAAGGGGGGACTGGAAAGTATTGCAGGTAGTGTTGGTGATTTTTTCAGTTTGGATTAATTTGCTTTGGTGCTGGGTGTCAGATTCTAATAATATGTATGTGTAAATATATATGTAGTAAAGAAGGTATGTTCATCATCCGTAATGTATATTTTTCAAAAGTATGTAAATCATAAGCATTTCAATCGCATCTGTCACTGATGTATATATTGATAGAGAGTGGAATATAAAAAAGCAGGTTTTTTTCTTCTTCTTCTTCCGAAAGCCTCAGCCACGCCTCGCGCACGCTGTTGCTTGTTGACCAGCCACCAGCCAAGGGACGAGGCAGCTTAAGCACGATCCGAAACATTCTCGATATTACTCATCATCCCATTTATTCATTGGCATCAACTCTGGGAGGTCGTCAAGAAGGTGTTCGACGTCAGGAGCCCCTTCAGACAGACCAAGCAGACTGTCAACTAGAAACTCTTTGCTGTGCAACAAACGAGGAAGCGACGATGGTGATGTTTCCGCCTCCTCATCATCTCTGACTTCAACCACATCAACCACCTCAGGAATCACCCGAGAAGGATACATGTCAGCAGTTGCAAGTGTTGCATTATCCGACAGAGACGCCAGCATTCTCTCTCTCGTCTTCGCTTCCGCAACGAGAAGTTTACCTAAATCATAAAATATAACATAGTATATAGAGTAATTACATTAAAAACCTGCAAAGAAACATTTTATGATTTTATACTTACTGTGCAGAGTATCAAGCTCTTTCTCCTTGTAAAAAGCTTCCTTTTCGCGTTTTTCAATTGACATCGGCAAACTTTTAGTTTTGTCAACTTGGGCAGCAACGTTGATATGCTTTTTCATCATCTTTGCACTCTTTCTATGACTTTTACCTCTTGATTGATCCATTTTAGTTGCTATGAAACTTAAATGTAATGTAATTGCACAAATATGGCAAATTTGACGATTCGGAAAATGAGAAGGATGCTGGGGTAGATAGCTATCCCACTTACTACTATCCCAGTTTTGAGCATCATAGAATTTCACTCATTTTTGGACATAAAATCCATTCAAAATTGAAAGAAAGTGTATTTCATGAACCAAATTTTACAAAAATTGCTTTTCATCTTGGTTTTAATCATGAATTAGTATATATATTAGGGTCAAAATTATCTACATTTTGATTGGCCAAAAATATACACTGGGATAGCACCGTTGCAAGTTCACGCAAAATCAAAAAACTACATTTTCCAAACCATCAATCGAAAAATGAAATTAACTTCACTCGCTTTACTATCACTGGCAGCCTACGAAGCCGCTGGACATGGATACTTTACCCAACCGAAATCAAGAACCGCATTAGCTGAAGAAAAGGTAAGAGACCGGCATACAACATAAATACATCAGATTTTAATAAGATAATACCATTAATAAAATAGACTTCACATTAAAATAATATATAAACTAAATTTTAATTACAATATATTGGTGGCGATTCATTAATAGGGTGCTGAAAGCTGTGCTAATTGCATTATCAACGAGCAAAATCCCAACGTTCAACCATGGCTTAACAATGGTGAATCAATTGGTGATTCCCCCGTGAACAGGAACGGAGCCTGTGGTTACAAGCCCGGTGGTGATGTTGACTACAACAAGCCTAGTCCTGATGGTCACACATGGGGTTACGACCCGGTTGAGGTTTACACCGAAGGAGACACGATTGAGGTATGGTGGTGCGTCATGAACAGTGCCGACCACGCTGGTATGTACTCCTACCGTTTGTGCCATGATGAGTCACTTGTGAAGAAATTCACCGACAAGGATTACTCTCCCTCTCTGGCCGAGAAACAGGAATTAGAGGATTGTTTCCAGCGTGGTATCCTTCGATGTGATGCTGACGGCCGTAACGATTGCTCAAAGCATCACAACGGAGCGGGTGAGATTTACTCCGGGGTTAAGGATGATATCTGGAGCAGTTGGTTCTCTTGTGATCCTCGTAACATGGGTAACTGTCAAGGACGTGCCGAGCGTGGATGGACCAGCAGTAATGTTAGAAACGGCCGCGCTCTTGCTCCTTCTTGTCACAACGGTGCTGGAACTTCCTTGAGAGATTTGGTCAAATTACCCCAAGGATTCAGCTCTGAACACACCCTATTGTCCTGGAGATGGGATTGCCAGCAGACCAAGCAGGTTTGGAGTGGATGTGCGGATGTTAAGATTCTACCCAAGGGTGGAACATTCCCTCCCACTGAGCCCACAACTGCGAAACCAACCACAACCAGAGATCCTGCTTCTGATAAATGCTACGGCCTTTCTGAAAAGAAGGAATGTGGATACTACGGAATCAAGGAGGACGCATGCGTTTCTAACGGATGTTGCTGGGAGGAGAGTAATGACGGAAGCCCATGGTGCTTCGTAAGCGCCGACGGACCGGCACCCACCGCTGCACCTCCTGCTGGAACCTGCGCTGTTAGTTACAAGCAAGAGTGTGGTTATTATGGTATCAAGGAGGATGGATGCAAGGCTAACGGCTGCTGTTGGGAGGAAAGCAACGATGGCTCTCCATGGTGCTTTCATTCCAGCTCCTCAACCAACTCTAGTGTCCCTCCCTCTGATGAGGCGAAGTTTGGATTCAACGCAGCCAGCGGTATGATGGTTGCCGGTGCTATACTTGCCGCTGCTGGTATCACCATGCATTACCGCAAGTTAGAGAGCCGCTCCACGGATGCTTCCTTCCGTCCTTTGGTTGAGGAGGAGGTTGATGCATAAGTTTCCCCCCGTTCGTTCGTTCTTTTAGTAGTTCTGTAGTAGCTAGATAGCTAGCTAGAGTTGAGTACTTGACCTTTTTCAACACAAAAGTAAGCCAGCAAAGCAATGATTGCAATTGCGGCTACATACCAGTAAGTACTTCAACATTGTAGTTATAAATAAATATATACATATATGTCAAATAAGTAATATACCGTTTTCTTGTACATATTATTCAATATTGCTGTTAGTGAAAATGTAAAATTCTCTGTTGTATTGATTGTAGTATTAAAATTTTAAATATAATACTTGTTTGATACGCAAATTGCTGAGATTGCGCATAGGGCACCCTCACCATCGTAATCAATACATTCCACTGATTGACTCAACAAGTGGCATTTCTCCGGTTTCAGTGCCCAAATTCCCCTTCATCACAAACTTTGCCCACCACGGTTTCACGTCTCTTGAGGCCAGATCAGCGGTCCAAATTTCACGATATTTAAATTTATGCGAAAACCACAAATATATAAAGAATCCTTGTAATGGGACAATGATGGTTGTTAAATGTACGAAGAACTGTTCGGCCGGTGTATCAGCGTTACCTTCTTGAACGAACACGTGAAACAGCGAAGCGAGGATAGACGGAGTACGGAGCAAGCCGAAAGTCGTGAACATCCCCAGAAACACACCAATCTTTGATAAACTTTCTTTCTCAATAGATCCCTTATCTGTGCCAATATCAAGCTGTTGCAGCACTCTGTGAGAAGACAAAAAGAAAAAAACATGACAAAATGTTTTAACTACAAAGATACTACAAAATGGCTTATTTTTCAGTGTAAGTTTTACATTACGTACGTTTTGGCGCGGATAGAAACAGTGATAAACATCCATACAGAGAAGGCGAAGGTAATCCAATCTGGGATTAAGTATTCCAAGCGATAGTATTTCTCCGTAAACGTAAAGTCACACCGGTCTGCGTGGAGCCAAAGAGTCAAAACCTGTTATTTTATATATTGTGTGTAAACAAACATAACAAGATCACCATAGGACAATAAGACTAAGTCACAAAACTATACAATCAAAACCTAAACAACAAGCATGCAAAACTACCGTTGATAGAGCAGGGATCCCGAAGGCAATGTAGGGAAAGAGTTTTTGATATCGAAGTCTCAACATTTTTTGATCACTTAGTAACTCAGGATCCATATCTGGGGACAGCTTTTCGGATAATACACTAAATTCCTGTTTAACCGCGAAGCATAAACATGCCATCCATAGGTATTGGGAGAAGAAGCAGAATTGAAAAATGATCGCCACCGTAAAAGATGTCAAACAGTTTGCACCGGGTGTGAGTAGAACTAAAAAGGTCAATATGGAAGCTGTGCAATCCACAATTGTAAAGTTGAAGTACAAATCTCGAGGATATTTCACTAGCCACTTGAATTTACGGAACGTCACTAAAAATTGATAAGAAAAAGCAATGGGGTACTATGTTTAGTAGACAAGACACTCTGGAGCTGATTTGCAGCGACACCGATGATATATGGAATATTAACTAAATCTACCACAAACCTATGGATATCATGGACCCAGTCATGGAGAGAAAGCACCCAATTAATGCTGAAATGTAGTAAAAATCAGATTTCATTTCATCTCCGGTTTCAATGTTATCGTGCTCTCCTGACATGCTTTTGTGGCTGTATTCATGTACAGAGATAAGTTATGCACCAATATCAAACGGTTATTTGTAAGTTCTGTTGAATGTTGAATCATAATGAGTTTATAATGAGCTTACAAATTACGATGGACGTTTCAAAGATTTACGGAGCTGAGTAGCATTAAAATGGAGACAACATCCACATTCTCTTTAGTGTTTTGCAAGTTTCGAACGATTTCGATTTTAAAGGTAAACATTAAGGATGTATGTATATATATATATGTATGTATTTTACTAATTCCGGAATATATTTGAATGCCTTAACATGTAACATGTAGCTGTAATAATTAGTTCTCTCTCAATGGAGTCTGGAGGACGCTCCTCTCTCGTCGCTCACTCCCCCCTCCAGTACTGCTGTGAGCCAACAACATGCAGCAAACTAGCCTCTGTCTCCACCGCAACGGCTCTGGCACCTCGTGGTTGACCTCGATCTTCTAGTCTTGGCTCCTCTTCACTCTCCACCATTAACACTTCATTCATCAACATGGTGTGATATTCTTCCATGCGCTCAAATCTGTCAGCAACCTCCCGTGTGAGATGGATTTTACGATCTTCAAGATCAGCCATCAGCGCTTTGATGTTTCGTAGCTCTTGGACATAGTTTGTTGTGCCAGTATCCTCTTGAGCAATGGAAGTGAATTTAGTCAAAGGCTGGCCTTCGATTATACTACTACTACTAGTAGTGGTGTCAATTGGCGATGATGACGAATCTCCAAGAGCGATATGCCCTTCAACACATAACGGAGGTGATTCCTCTCTACCAGAAGATCTATTAGACTTGTCCATGTTTTCAAAGTCCCACATGTCTCCTGGTGTCCCCCTCATCCAATTTCTCAGTCCCCAAAGATTCATGTTCAGTGAGAATGCGTATGAACCTCCGTGTATCACAAACTGCAACAAAGGATTGCTGGTTATGCCGGATGCGAAAGCAAATGCCTCAGGGTGAGCACAAACCGAGAAGTAATGAAACAGTATTGACCCCACTGCCCCTATTCCTACACCCAAACTTCTAAGTGGGCGAAGTAGTTTACTAGAGATCACACCTCCTTCTTGTTTGACGTCCGCACCATTATTATTTACCTCGGGCTTAGCGGCTTCGAGTACCCTCCCATTGGAGCTGGTGGAGCTTCTCCGATCACCAAATACAAAGGAAAGGAGATAATCTAAATAGTCTCTCAGGTGTACTATCCCGGCAATGTTTTGCGACAGTGAAAACATGAACGAGCCTGCCGCAAATATAAAACTGCTGTCAATATCTGCTAATTTGACAATGAATCGTGGCAAAATTTGGCAATGGCAATATATAGCTCCCACTCCAAACCCAATTGCAGCTGTTGTTATCAATGTTGGCTTAACTAAACCCCTCCAATGCGTCCAATCCCTTCGGGCAGCTTGAGAAGACCGAGGTATATATCGGATATGATTCGATAAATACCTCGGTATATCAGGATAAACTTTCGCATATTGGGTCCTGATAGTATTTTGTAAATGGTTTGTTATCATTTTGTTTCAAATTTCAATTGAATTTTGTTATTTTCACCGAAAAGGTTCTGAGAACAGAAGGAGATTTCTAAGGAAACAAATAAATTAGCTGTTTCTTAGAATTATACCACGAACTGACCATGAATACTCACAATAAATCCATAATAAAAAGATAAATGATACACTAGGTTGTATAAATTGTTAGTAAAATAATTTATTTCACATGATTTTGTCCATTAATGAAAAATTGGCAGAATGTTTCACTGGGGTATTGGGTATTTCCTTGGAAAATGAGAGAAGAGAGAAAGAGAAGACACGCGTTTGCGCATTGCGCATGGAATTTTTGTAGAGTTAAGTTTTCGTATTGTTTTCTTAAAGCTCATCTGAATAAAACAATGGCTAACGGTTACTTCTTATTGATTTTCATGTCAACTATGTGTTTGGATCAACTTCTTTTACCATCATTCTGTTCGTGTATTTATATTCACATTCATACAATTTACATTGCTTTGTCCATTTATAATGCCTTCAATGCGTCCCCCAGCCAGGTATCTAAGATGAACATATTAAATATTTACTACTTTATTTACATCGGTCCACGCTGCATCATCATCTTGGCTTGATCCTCCGTATATCCTTGAGACACTAGCATAGCCCGCTGCTGAGCCTCCATTTCTAATAAGTTCTGCTCACGGTCGATCTGAAGGTATACCAAACGTAAATGTAAGCAAAGTGTATAAATATTTCATTAAATAAACTGTGGGGCTATTTCATCTCTACCATCATCACTACTATGATTACTTCAATGTATGGTGTACAACACACTGTTTTTGTTATCTTAAAATCAAAATCTAATATTGAATCACACAGCACTCCTCATCGCTATGCATGGTTTGTATACATTAGTGTCCATGCTGAATATCGATACAATGCAAATCATCAATCTAGAATATCTTTAAAATATTGCATATAATGTGAAATAATCAAATCATACCTCCATAATCAATGGTAGAAGTGTTATAGCTGCTAAGGTTCCGAAAATCCATAGCTTCCTTCCTCCCCACATACCAAGCTGTACAACGGTAACATAAGCAATTGACCCCATTAATTTTACTCACGCAGACACAATTGTAAAATAGCAGCATCATATTGATAAATCGTATAACAGCCAAAAACATTGTCTTGATGTATAATTCTTCCATTTTACCTTCTCCATTTGTTTGTATGTAGCTGTAGTTTTTCTTTTCAGTGCATCTAGAAAGCTCTGAGTAATTTAAATTCCAGCAAACGGCATTCAAACATAGTATTAGTGTATCATGTTCATAATTAATTGAGTTTAGTTCTATCATGGCCATAATGTGGAAGGATCGGTATACGTCTTTTCTCAGAAAAACCATAAACTCGTTTCTCGCATATATAAAATTCATTCCATCATCTATACATACCTTCAATCCTGCAGAAGAGGAACCAGTCTTCTTTTTATTTCCTAAAGTCCCGTCAACGCTTGTCAATTTTCCTGATAAAACCATTTTTTCAATCTGGGCCAACAATTGTGCTCTATTCCTAGGGCAGCTTCCACATTCACTGGGGTAGACTAGAACGGCCGTTTCAAGAATCTGGTAGTGAATTATAAATTTACCTAATTTCATGGCTAATCGTGTTCATCCAGCCGCGGGTACCAGGCCACCGGGAAGTACAGGTAATCCCGCTGCGGGTGGTAGAAGATCTAGTCAAGCATCTCTACTATCAGTACCTTCATTCTACTCAGTAGATGGTCTGAGATTAAACTCGTTTAACAACGATGGTCGCTCATCTATCAGTGCACCGGGAATGAAACCAGATGTAACTAGTGGAAACCCTTCAAGTATTTCTAGTAAACTAGAGCAAGATAATCCATGGGATTTCTCACCAACAACGCCGATGCATATTATAGAAGTTAAGGATGGTAAAAATGGTGATCGAAAGGTAAATTTGACAAACACATGGGGATTAGGGGTTTTACATTTTGACAGAATGTGTGAAGAAATTTGGTAGTGCTGAGAAAAGGTGGTTCGAAGTATGATAAATCGAGGTTTATATACACGGAATGGCGCTTATAGTGTCTAGAACCTTTTTGCACTCTACGTGGTTCAGTGGCCTAGTAGCGGCCACTGAAATCTTGACACAGAAGCATATATAAATCTATCTACTTTGTATTATTATTTTATTGATTCTGTGCTAACTTGTGAACATTTCGATAAACTTATCATCAATCTTTCTTTTGTTCGGTTCATCAATTCTACAGAACATGGTTCTTGAGCTCTTGCCCACCAATAGCATTAAATTAGGAGGAGTGAACACCTCGGAAGCCATTAGATTCCGGCAACTACGTAAAAGCAATATGCTTAATAAGAAACTCCCATCCTTTGGTGGTGTTAGCTCTACCGGTGGGATTACTCCAGGAATCAAGCGGAATATATTCTTCGACTACTCAAAGGCAGAGGAAGAGACTAGCAAACTTAGCAAATCTGATTCCTTCCGGATGAAAAGCGTAGAAAGGAAGACCAAACGAGCACGTCGTCGGCGATTATCACTTGTAGATGCAATTGACGATACACCCGACGTGACCACTAATGCCGCTCCAGTTACGAACACCCAAATTAAGTTTTACGATATCGTTAGGGAGGATGAAGAGTTAGTTGATGATGAGTTATCGGTAAGCTAAATCTCTAGCGGATGTGTGGGGGGTTACACACATATATATATATGTTAGTGTTTTGTCAAAGCTGTAAACTCTAGATGAAGACATTCTCCTCATATTTATTAACATAATGAACCCCCGTTTTGTATTTTTTACAACATCACAGAATCGGATTCTCGGGAAACTTGTGAAAAGTCCTTACTTCCTTCGAGCGATTCTGTTTGTCATCATACTGAATTCGATAGTTATCGGTCTTTACACGATGCCATTCATGGAACAAAACTATACTTCCGTGATCACTATCCTAGATTACATCTTCCTTAGTATCTTCCTTGTTGAAATTATGTTGAAGTGGGGTCACGGTTTCGTCTTGTTTTGGCAAGATAATTGGAATGTTTTCGACTTCGTTTTGGTTGCCATGTCGTTGATCGGAGAATTTGTCAACAAAGGCCTTAACCTATACAGTGGGACTCTTGTTAATATTTTTAGGATTATGCGAGCTTTTCGATCTTTACGGATCCTCGGTGCATTAAGACAGCTACAAGTTGTTGTGAACACTTTCTTGAAATCCTTGCTAGATCTTGCCAACATTGTATTGATTACCATGATTTTAATGTTCATCTTCGCGGTTGTTGGAGTGCAGCTATTTGCTGAGACAAACCCACAGTCCTTTGGTACCCTAACGGATAACATGTATTCATTGTGGATTTACATCACACAAGACGGGTGGGTTGACATCCTCCGCGAGTTTGAAGAGCAAGCGGCACCGGATTACCCGTTTGCACCGGCTATCTATGCCATGGCATTCATCGTCCTCGGATCATGGATTTTTATGAACATTATCAGTGGTGTTGCCGTAACGAATTGGCAACTTTACGTCCAAGCTATGCGACGTGAACGGAAACAGAAATTCCATGCTATCCGTGGTTATATGGAGGAGAAGGTGATATTTTGATATTTTTGTGATTGACCCTCTAATCAGTTACTACACAAACAAACAAACACACACACACTAAGCACATTATAATCTATATGAAATCTAACCGCAAGTGTAATAATATATGCATATGAAAACATGGATTGACATACACACAGGCCGCAATCATTGTCCCTACCGAAGGTATTGAGAACATCCCGGTGAAAGTTTGGGAGGATCAACGGCCGTTTGAAGTAGTAGATCCAAAGAAACTTAGTGTAAGAAAGCTGGAAAACTATTTTTTAACACTGATGGCAATGGAGGATAATCTCAAAGAATACCAGGAGCTTAAGGATCAATTAGTGAAGATATTTAGGGAGGTCTGTGACTTGAACGAAGACAGTGATGATGAAGAAGGAGGAAGACGTAAATCAATTAAACAGATCATTGCGAAGGATTATCTAGATTACGCTGAATCCATTTCATCGAGTGATGATGAGGGCGATGATGAGGATGAAGACGATGGTGATATTATGTCGGCGTTGATCAAAGGTACGGGCAAGGGGGCGAAGAACAAGAAGATCAATAAATTAGTCGGTGAGTACAAACGAGTTAAAAATGATGAAGCAAACGCCGCAATGAAAAACAGAAGGAAGAGTGTCGAAACAACTGAGGTGGTGGGAGGAGTGGCAGGTAATCGCCGTAGATCTACAGGGCCCGACCGTCGAGGATCCTTAACACAAGTCATAGGTAGTGCGTTTGGTGGTAGTCGAAGAAAGAGTTTAGAGGAGGTGGGATTAGTGGATGGATTGACTGCGGAGAATCTTAGAACAGTTGAAGCCAATAATAAAAGAAGAAGCCTAGGAGCTCCAGTGATGAGACGCGGTAGCACAGATCCAACAGGACGCCGTGGCAGTGCAGGGGTAGCGGAGGCGAGATTTGCTTCTGATGATATTTCGACATTAGCGGTTCACAGTGGAGTACTAAATAAGGCTCCAGCGACTGGCAAAAAGGTGAGACCAAATAGATTCCAAGCAAAACGGAACAGTCTAGTGTAAGCAAGCTAATACAATGTGGGTCAATACCTACACAATGACAGAAACTGTAACTAACTCAAAATTAATTGTAAAATAGAGAAGAATATATTTTAGAAAATATTAAATGTTGTATTTATATTCGAGGCCACAACTGATTATATTTTATAAATTAACTGAGCATCGTTCACTTCCGCCAAAATATACGTTACATCATGTATTCTAAATCAAAATTTATTTACATCTATGTTTTCTTTTTTATTATTTTATAAACTGATTAATAACAAAAATATTGAAATTTACATAAAGAACTGAAAAGTAGTGACAATGTGGCTACCTCCCAGTCCTATCAACTAATTGGTTCACGACCACTGTGTACAAAGGAAGGCAACGCAGATCAAGCCTCCCTTCTATTCTGTCTTGTTTTTACCTACTGGAACACTATAATCACTTGCAAAGTTCTTAGGTAAATTCATAACTAATGTGGTCGCCGCCGTTAACTCTTCTAGTGTCTCAGCATTTTGTTTTTCTAAGTAAGCCACTCGCTGACGTATTGACTCCAACTCTTCTTCCGTGATTGTCCCTTCTGAAGAATCCACCAAACCCAAGAATTCACTTGCAGTTGTAGGTTTTCGGGCTTTCAAGAGATCACTAGTAGTTGTTGGTTTTCGCACTTTCAACATATCTCTCGACATTGTTGGCTTATGGGACCTTATTGAGGTGATCGACTGACTGCTGCGCTTAGCTTGAAGGGTTTCTTTACGAAGTTTATTCACTTTGCCTTGCACCTCATTCAATGCAGCCAACTAATGTACGAATCACGAAAGAGAAGCACAAAGCAACAATAAATAATACAACATGAGTATTTTATATAAATGTAAAAGCACCGACACCAAATTATAAGTGAAGTAAACACACAGAAACGTACCCCTGATTCATCAGCAGCAATATTCAACTTCTTCAAGGAACTTGACATAGACTTTTCTTCCGCATCAGAGGACGCCTCTGATAATAATGATTTTGAAGATTTCCCTTTTTTGCGATCCACATCTCTCTGTACTCTCCGTGTTGCAGTTTCTCTCATCTTCTCCAAATATTCTGGGAATTCCTGTAACAACAAATCAAGGAGGTGTATGTTATATAATAGGTGGAATTTCATTAACATATCAATCCAGCATTCATCTATAAAATAACTGAAAGGCATCATCATCATCATTATCATCCACAAACATAAACAAGAAAAACAAAGCCTTGTCTCCAAAATTATTTGTCGTTACATACTGTGAGTATTTCAAAGAAATCATCCGCGGTAAGAACTGCTAATTCACAATTTTCTCTCGCTCGAACAGCAGCGGTTCTCTTATCCTGCAAAATGACGGAGATTTCACCTATTGTACTACCAGAATATAAAATGGCCACCGTCTTTTCATCCCCGGTATCCGCGTCGGTGATCCGGATCTCAACAGATCCAGTTCGGATGAAAAACATTTCTGTGGACACATCACCCTTGTAACAAAGGTAATCCCCCTTTAGAACTATCAGTGATCTAATTCGTTGTACCATTAACTATTGATACAAAAATAAATTAAACGACACAGAGACATATTATTTACATAATGAGAATTAGGATTCATGATTAATAAGTATAGAGAAGAAAACATTCCTTTGGAGTGAACAGAATTTTACAATAATTTATTTTGCAAAAATGAAGTCAAAACCTTTTTTGGCAACATCATGACGACGTACTCTAAGCAGCTCCTGACTACAGTCCTCAAAAGTGGCTACACTTCTTATCAAAGCACCATTTATATGTAGCAAAACTTCTATCCTAACTTCCTCTGGTAAACCCTCAAAAATTTTCGCTTGATCGAAGCCTCGATTCATCCCCCAGATGTACTGGATGTAGTTTTTGCATTTAACTCTCAAAGGTGGGGGGAAATTGTAAATTGATGAAAATTCTTCTATCATCATCAAATCACTTTGTAAAATTGCAGTTGATTTTCCACGGACTTGGATATGGAGACTAATTCTACCAAAGATGGCAGCATAGAAGACCGCGGAGAAGAGAAGCCAGATCACGATGAACCCTTTCTCTATATTCGTATAAGCATTGAAGTCTCCATACCCAACCGTTGCCATGGTAACAACAGCCCAGTAGAATGAGGTTATATACTGTGTAGTTATATCAGCATCCATCATATTCTCCTCATAAAGCCACGGCCCTCCAGTGAACTCATTCCGCAATGCGATCCTGTACGAGGTGAAGGTCAAGATCTGGGCTTCTCCTACGTAAAAGAGGATGCATCCTAAGATATGAGCTAACAATCCAAAGTATATAAACAGAATCCCAACCCTAGGAACAATGTTATTCAGGTTGGTTATCCTTGAACTTTGTAGTAATCTATGGGATCTTAGTATCCTAGGCAGTCGGCATACAGCACTCATCCATGTAGAGCCTCCTGTGAGAGCTGGGATGACCTCAAACGGTATTAAGGCTATCGCATCATAATAGAAATCTTTCTTCAGGTTCTCTTTCGTTCTCAGATGTACAAAATCTCTTGATACGACATGGAATGATATGTACATATCCGCTACGAAACAGAGATCAACGAACAGATCCAATGCAAAAAATGTGCTGTTTCTCTCTCCTTTGCTGAATGCCATTGCAAATGAAACTGACCAAAGATTCCACATACTTATTGCAATAATGAAAAAATCCCAAATCCATGATATATACGTGGTCTCCTTCACAGTCCATGTGTAAATTTTTTCTCTCCAGCTCACTGGTTGCTTAGTGAACGTAACACTGTTAATAGCTCCACTGGTCCTACGATTACCACTTTTTGCCCTCGGAGTAATCACCTGTGACGCTAGTGCCGGGTTAATCTGCAAGAAATAAAATTATGTGTTTATGCATGTTACAATTAACATGTGGTAGAGGATAACAAATCGATTCAATATTTGATTGACGAAAAACATAGCATTATACTTCTCCATTACAAATTCCATATCACACTATGAATAAATAACACCTTTGAAGTGTAATCAGGTTACTATTGTTGCATTACCTTTGCCAATGAGGTACGCAATCGTCGCATCTTTGTCAGTGCTACGTGAGATCGAGAAACTGTAACTGCTCTGTTGACGTGCGCTGGGGTAGATCAGTAGCGAAAACGCACAAGCCAGCCAGCAACAATATAAATTGAAAAAAACGAACTCTACTCTCTTTATATCTATTTAATTATATACATTTGGAGCTATTAACATTTCACATAAGTCAATAAACAATCTAGGCATACCAGAAGGGTGGGGATTGCATCCATGGTATTTAAGAGGATCCCATATTTATCTGTTTTACGGTGCGTGGTACTATTTTATTCTGCATATTACATGTTGTGACCTCAGTTACAATGCAGCAATTATTCTGTTTTACTTATTTTTTGTTTTCAATGCAGCAACTTCTGTTGCGCGTCGTGCGAATACCCCAATCGTACCAAGAAGCATACCTCCCATGGCCCCCATAGAAATAGAGTTGGATGTCAGGTCAGCGATAAAACCAACCAATCCTGCACCTAGTAATATACCCAAATCCCCACCACTGCGATGCAGAGCAAGAGCCTGGTTTTAAATTAATGAACAAAATAAATATTGAAAAGAGAGAAAAACGCTGAATCCTAGAACCAACAATCATATTTACTTTATTAAAAGCAAGCACCTGTTATAAGTGAACAACAACATTCCACAGAAGAGCCATACACATACCTGAGTCCGAATATTAGCTTTCGATTTGTCTGACATATAAGATTGACTACTTGAGCCCCATAATGTCCCACCCACTGAGGAGAAGAGCATTGTTGCGATGAATTGCTCCTGAGTTTGCATATGAGGCATTATGATAGCGGCAGAACCTACAATTAAAGCGCTTGGTATCAGGGCAGCTTTTCTACCAAATTTATCCGATAACATCGCAGCAGGCTGAGCACCTAGGAACTGTATTAACGCACTCGCCGCAAAACAACTTCCAAGCAAGCTTCCAGACATACCAAATTGTCCGGTAGCAAGCATTGGTAACATGGTAAACGACACAGCCGACGAGCATGTCCAGTATGCAGTATGAGCCATCACCATTATCCGCAAATCATCGTTCTTCATGATATCAACCCATTGGTTGGCTTGCTTGCGGAATTCTTGTGCAATTACTTGTATTCCAGATTTACTAGGATCTTTTCGATCTGCTAATTCTTTCTCTGACCATATCTTCGTTTCTGGAAGTAGAAAATAGTTTGAAATAGATGCCATTCCAATCACTGCGCCGACGGTGTAAAACGCAGGACTTGGACCGTATGTATCAACCATTAAACCTCCAATACCTGGACCAAGACCAAAGCCTGCTACAAACGCTGTCATCCCAGGGGCTATGGTTCTTGCACGATTTTTGGGGTTCGAAATATCTATACAAATCGTATAGTACGAGAATAAGATAATATAAACAGATGGTTTGTGTGTGAGACAACGAAGAACACACAATCAAAGAGATATGAAGAAATGAGAGTGAGGCAACATGGTAATACAAATATAGCAAACATAAGAAGTAACAGTGAAGTCCTAGGAATGTGCTCGTTCAGGAGACTTACCAACTAAGTAAAGACTACTACCAGTCATAGAAAAGGATCCACCACTACCGGCCATAAAACGAACGGTTATCAACTCCATAGCAGAGGAGCATAATCCGGTTAGGGTGACACCCATTGAGGTTATCAACGGGCCACCGATTAATAACGGACGACGACCAAACTTCTCAGCCGCCCATGCAGCCGGAATGTTGGCTAAAAGTCTACTTGCGCCCATTACAGATACGACTGCCCCATATTCAGCTGTTGACAATCCGAGCTCGCGTGCGAATATTGGCATCACAGGGACTATTATTCCTATAGCCAACCCAGTCAACAAGGAACTTAATGCTACTGGTACAACTCTTTTATAATCCACTTTCCTGTATCATATTTAGACATTACATTGTATAGAAAAACGCTTGTGAATCTACAGCAAAAAATTCCAGGAAACTGCAGGAAATGTACAGCAGAAACAACGATTACAGCGAATATACTTACTCATCATCAAGATCTACAGGCTTCGTAATAGGTGGTTTCTGTTTTGAAGCGTCTATTAATTTCTCAGTCTTTTCTATATTGACATGGTTGCTCAATTCTCTCTTTAGTTTCTCATTATCGCTTTCTCGACTGCAAAAACTTCGATTTATATTTGTAAAATAGCTATTTCGATTGCCCCGCCGGACTATATAGCCCACAAGATGTCGTGATCTAATCATGTAGCGTGTAATTAATATAAATGACCCTATAAATGACCCTATAAATGACGAAGTGTTGGCCACAGGTCTGAGGTCTGCTGGGGGCACCTCTGGCGTAGCCTCAAAAATTGGTTGTTTGAAATATCTGAACCATTTGTAGGTGTATCTTTGAATTAATATATCTTCCAGTTGCACGAACATTGATTTAATACTTCGCTTTATTGGGAAAATTTACAAGATGTGCTGAATTATATCTAATTTGTATAGAATTTGAGAATTTGATAACCTTCATCAGAAACGGAAACGAAGATCATTGTTGATTGTTGTAAAATAAACACTAAATTAATACAAATAACGCAATCTCCAGTCTAACAATGCCTAGTTTTATAATTTATCCCTATGTATTCCCAAAATGAACTTCAACAGCTAAAATGTATTCAACTCCATCAAGAAAGACCCCCAAGAAAAAGAAAGCGAGAACGCCAACCATTACACCAAGAAGAAGTCGATATTTAGAACGAGAGAATGCTAAACAGCATAAAGAGCTTATACAGCTTCGAAAGATTGCAAAAAGGCTCCGCAGGCGAACCAGAGAACTTGCTAATAAGATTGACTCCATGCCCCCACCACCTTCAAGAATGTTACGAAGGCGTTCATCGGTTAGTGATCCTACTTTTCAATACATTAGAGTAAAGAAAGAGGACATGCCCATTGATTCACTGCCTTCTGTGTTAGAACAGATTGAGGCTCATGCGATGATTCATAGAATCAATGATACCCATAAAAGAGTTTGGTACTTTGATGATAAGCTAAGAACCGAGGATACACAATTAACCTTTGTGGCCAAACCTGGTAATCCTGCTCCACCTACTGACTTTTGGAATACAATTGTATCCGACAACGGCCTTAGAAAACACACAAGCTCTCAATGTATTGTCACATCGAGTGTCGCGTTCGAGGAGGGCGAAGGTCTGTTTCCCTTCAGTCTACAGGGAAATCTCTTCGCACGATTGCGGTTTGTGCCTGAGGATAAAATTATGAAAATGCTGAATTATTCAACCACTACCGGGAAGTCTACAAGTCCCATCCGACGAGGGGGGGCTGATTCTTTGTTTGTTACAATACGAGATATGGCCTTCTTTGCCGGTCCCAAGGGGTCGAGCCCCCATTACTACATTTTAGATACAGATAAAGGCGAAGTGCTTGAACATGAGGGAAATGGAGAATTGAATGTCGTACAGAGTGATGTAGAGTTTCCGTGTCGCTTAATGATAACTTACAAGAGCTTAGGAGGGGGGATGCTAACAGTTGATTCAACCGTGGGATTGCCAGTGGTTGATATGACGGCCGATGCCTATGATGATGATGATGATGACGAAGAAGAAATTGGTGAATCAGGGGAGGAAATCATGGATTCTTATGAATTGTAAAGAAGCACAAAATATTAGATAGATACATTATATATACTACCAGTATACTTTTCATTTCAATACAAAAACTTTGACAATTTAAATTAAAATGGAGACTACTAATTTCATGAATTGTTGACAAGCTGCCCGCAAGACGTACGTACGTATTTCATCATTAACAACCATATAGTATGCAATGATTAATGTTTCTAAATATTTTAACAAATCTTTATTTTCTATAATAAAATTACACAACTAAATGACGATATATATATGTATGTATATGTTGTATGGATATAAAAGTGTGACACACAAAGTAAAGACGTTTGAAACAAGCAAGCACCGGCCGGCTAAGAAGAACAATGTTCTTATATAAAAGGGCTATAAGTTTAATTTAAGTTAGAAGTAGCTTCGCACACCACTTGTATCATATGTTGGAGGACGATATCCTCCAAAGAATGGATTACTTTCTAAGCCGCGTTTGCTGTAGGGTCGTCGTAACCGGTCACCAGCCGTGGTTTGAGGCCTTTGCCGAAGCGAGCGCAGAGCACCCATGGTAATGTTTTTGTTTGAAGTCAATGGAGATGCAGCAGAACTCAACGGCCGTTCCATATTCATCATTCTCTTAAGTTTCAATTCTAGCTTCGAGCTGCTGCTGATTCCTTCGGCTAACTTTTCTAGAGTCTTCTTTGGAGCCTTGATTTCTTTCTTTGGACTTGTTTTCTGTATAAAAAATGGCAAACAGTGTTACATTGTTGTTTTTGAAATAGTAAGAATAATACAAATATAATGGGAGAGGGAGCAGTAAAGGATCTGTATTCACAACGAATACATGATCTGCTGCGCACTTACGACAGTGAACGGCCACCCTACACTTGTATTTAACGATGGACCAGAGCTAAAACTGCCTGCCAGAGGAGCAGCGGGATCGGCATATCCAATGGCACCACCCCCACTTCGAGAAAGTGCTGGTGTATCAGCAGTTATAGGCCTAAGTTTAACTGGAGCAGATGTTTTGGGGCGTAAGCTTGTTGGATTCGAGGTCGCTGGATCTGGGTCATCAAAATTGAACCGCTTCTTCTTAGTAACTATAGGTTCTTCCTTCTCAAGAGTACGATTTGTCTTTCCGGGGGAGGTAGATGGCCGAGATGGTTTCCGTTTCTCCATTTTCTCATTGTTCAGTTGTTCGTGATATGCATTCTTGACTTTGTTCAACGCCATCAGTGATCTCATGACTTGCTTCCCACAGATCACTCCACGGTGATTCTTCATCTTCATGATCCGATTGTACATTGACTCCTCCCCACTGATGTGTTCTCCAAGTACATATTTATTAAAATCTGCTCTAGTAAGGATATACGTCTCAACATCGGTCACAGCGAGCAAACTTGCAGATCGCTTACCGCCTTCTTTCAACATAGCTCCTTCACCTAGAATCTGAGGCGCGCGCAGATTCATCAATTCCAATGTGATTTTCTTCTTTTTGGTCATTTTAGCTGGTTTTGGACGACCAAGAAGGAACATACCAGGTTCTTTCATGATAGGGCAATTTGAAGCCTTGCCTGGATGATTGTGATCTTTCTTCACGGTTAAGGTTGATTTATCCTCAATACTTAGCTGTAGCTGCACATCCCCTTTGTGAACGATGTAGATTTCATCACCCGCATCCCCTTGTTTACAGAGGAAGCTATTTCTTGGAAAGTTTTTCTTTTTCATCTATGATATCGAATTGGTATTATTGATGAAAAATGGGTCGTAAAAATAATGGAGAGAAAAAAGTCGTCGTGTGTAGCAACAGTGATACGAGTAATTTAGAAGAGACTGCTTTTGGTATTTGAATGAAAATGAAGGGAGGTATTGGAACAAAACTATTCGACATTGTAGAGATGATTTAATTTATCCAGAAAGTAATGTTGATGCTACAACTTACCATATATGAGAGAAGAACTAATCTGTTACGACCCCAGTGACCGAACAACTCTCCTGCGGCTAAATTTTTTAGTGATTTGATTTTTTCCTCCATCTCAAAGGCTGCCTTGTGTATGGTCATCATATACTTCATGTAATGCTCACGATTAAGAATCAACATTTCGGTTGTATCTCCAAGACCAGCAACGACGCTGGCATTACGCATTCTATCTGAACTAAACAGTGCTAATTCACCAAACGCTGTACCACGCTTCATTGTTGCCACATGAGTACCATTGCTTGCAACCTTATCCCCAAGCTTATGTAATGGCATCTTATCATCATAATCATCTAACTGATCTAGCATTAGCTTTCGTTCATTCACAAAGTATACGTCACAGTAACCTGCTACGATCATATAGTAATGCTTTCCTGTTTGCCCCTGTAGGAATACCACTTCACCAGCGGTATATGTCTTGAGATGTACATACTGTATTTGAGAGAAGCAGACAATATTTGGAGTTAATACTAATTGCAATTTCTGGAACATGGGACGGAAGGGTGTCCTACTAGTTAGTGTTTTTGCTTGGTAATGGTGCCTCATACACACAGAAAGCGAAGAGAATACGTGTGGTTTATATTTCTACTTCACCTTAGCAACTTCTATGACATCCGATCTTTTTAATCCATCAAACGCTGTAAATAATTGGTTATTCA
>JACKZZ010012768.1_pt1 | contig 31591 bp, 32 predicted proteins | sample 8027871 | NCBI WGS metagenome assembly JACKZZ01 (sample SAMN15724774, study PRJNA655200) | protist metagenome | isolation source: fluorescence activated cell sorting (FACS) single amplified genomes of... | place: USA: West Boothbay Harbor, Gulf of Maine | collected 2000-07-19
AGTACCTATCTCGCGAGTTACATCATGTAACGAATACTAGTAACGAGAGTATATCAATTTTGATCCATTTTGAAGTTCGGAAACGGAGAATGAATAATAACTCAGAATTCGCAGCACTTGAATCAATTAATGACCTCGTTAACGGACTCAATAAAGCAATAAACCGGCTTGATATTTGTCAAAAACTTATTCCTTTTACGACGAAACACGTGATAAGTGATATATTTTCGATGCTGAACGTATTACTGATTCCCTTTGATTGCCACGAAGACCCCAACAGCATTCACAACAACAGCACACACATCACGAAACCAGAGCCATCACCAGTTAATATCGACACCTATTGTTCTGACCGAATTCCAATCGAGAAAAAATCCCAATACTCGCACACGAAGGCAGGTTCTGAGGGTGGTGATGATTACGCTCCAAGAAAGTCAAGCCTTACTGAATCTTCTAGCCAGGGCAACACAATCAAGAGTCGTAAAAACGCGCGAAAAAGTGCTGAAGTCATACAACTTCCTGCGCAAACAAAAATACGATCTTTTCAAAACCTAGTTCAGCATCTTGTATCTCCCCCTACTCAAATGAGATGCAAATTCAGGGCTGCCATTCTTGATGCAGCACATACGGTACGATTTCAAACGCAAGTTTCCGCAATCGCAGAAGAAAAAATGAGGAATTCTGAGCGAATCGAAGGATTAAAACGCATGGACAAAACTGAGCAGAAAAATCATGAATTCTTGAATAAACAAATGATGAAAACAGGCTATACTATTGATTCAGATGGGAGAATTATTGCCATATCAAAATTACCTGATTTAGTCTCATCGACACGATTCAAAGTGAAGCATGAACCTAAACAAAACAATATGCGTGGCGGCAGTATGTGTACATCCATGATGAAGGCAAGGACAGCGGAGACTAGGCCAATTAAGCAGCAACCATTTTTAAATTCAGAACACATGCGAAACACCATTAACCCAGTATTAATTCTTTCACCTGGAGTCAGATGTAGACAGATGGATATTACATCGTCTAATCAGTCTCATCAATCAAAAAAACAACCGATGATGATTGATACGGAACGCATCCCTAAAAAGCCCACAAACTCCCACGCAAGTCAAGAAAAAACTCTAAAAATTCCTCGAAAGGTAAGGCGTCGGTAATTTAATCATCTACTTATTATACCTTGACTTGCATGGAATAATATCATTAACAACTTGAATGAAAAATAGCCTGCATTGGCTCGCCCTATTCGATCGAAAGGGAGGGTTCCTACGAGTCGATACACTCGTCGGCTAAATATGCAAAATTCAGCGACAGCACGTTTAAATCAGCGTTTGAGTTCTACAGAATAGAAACCAATTTCACATTACCTACTCGTACGATTCAATTTTTCAACTTCCTCGCAACACCTGAATCCCACATTTCTTGGTCGAGGAACTAGGGTTTCGGGTTATGCAAGTCAGAAATGATGAGTTCCTCCAGTTACACAGTTATCTCCAGAGTTATCTCCAATGGAAGACAGGGTGTAATTGCGAAGATTCAGCCGCGACGATTCTGGACATTTTCCCTGGAGAAGTTGTTCCGCAACTCTTCTATTTCTGTTTCTCTTTTTGCTAGATATAATATACATCCCACCTTGCTCGGTTCGCACACTTTTGGAACTTAGATTCGAGTGGATTCGGATCCCGCGTTGCAAGAATCGTTACGAAACTGCCTGCTACTTGGACAGCTGCTTGGACAGGTGCTTGGGATCTCTCTATTTATAGTTCTGGCTTCGAATAAACTCCAATTCAAGGGAATACGGTACGAGAACCACTGAAATCGAGTTTAAAAGATGTAAACTCGAAAACTACTCGTTCCATTAAAAAGACATATTTGTCGTCTTTAAAAACTAAACCGCGGCATACAAAGTTAAGTTGTTTTATCGTGATGATTGTTTAACCATCGGTACATTATCGATTTCCGTAGCTAATCATAGTTCATCCGATTGGGATGCATCGGTGATGCAGGATAAGTTGGAATAAGTTACATGTGCATATCTCACATTTTCCTGTGTATGAAATTTAATTTTGTGCCGTTATGCCCACCTCTACATTCTCTTTTTCGCCTTCAGCTTCATCCATATCCACTTGAGCTACAGGCTGTTCATCTTCGGCCATAGTAGCTGCTAAAATTGCTAAATTTAGCAACTTGTTAGCGCCAGCCCCCGTGATTTTTTTTCAAAATTTCTCCTAAGTGGCTGGAAACAAGCAGCACGAAGAAGAAATTCATGTTGGTCTTTCATACGATTAATAGTACTCATACAGAATCATAGCAACACGAAGAGAATTATGTCTTTCAGCAAGATCATTAGCTGTTTCTTTCGTTACATCTGCCTCAATCCATAGATTTATTCCATATTCAACAAGCAAGTTAGCTGTCGCAGGCTGGTCTTTCAACGCAGCTATTTGAAATGTTTGAATCGTATAATCAGAATCGGAATCAAAACTTTACGCACCATAATGAAGGGCTGTCCATCCATTATTCTATAGCAAGAATTAAAAAATCAATGTTGGACGGAGTATAGTGTAAATACGTACATCTATCGCATCAATTTCAGCATCTTCTAAGATTAGTAATTGAGCAATTTCAGCATATCCTTCGCCGCAAGCGAGCATTAAAGGTGTCATTCCATTGCTCTACAGAGACTTATTGATAAAATGGCGCATCGACACGCAGTAGCTTGAACCTCATCAATACCTACATCTTTTCGGTTGGAAGTGATTCTCGAAAGTGTGGAATTTTGTAATAGCAATTTGGCAATTTTTTTATGTCCACCTCTAACAGCTATTCTTGAAATTGATTGAGAATCATGATCTATCCACAAGATTCTTGGATGAAAATCCTGTAACAAAAGGTAGACTAACCGTAATGTAATGGGGTCCAATGCATCATCGACTACAAAGTATTTTTTATTGTTGGAATGTCAGGAATATTTTCAAAACATCCTGAAGATTTTTTACGAACATCAGGGTCATCAATCGTTGCCTCCTCACGAATTAAGGTGTAAACCGTATGCTCGGCTCCCTATGCAATACACGCTATTAGTTCAATGAGTACGAGTACAATATTATTATGAATCGAATCGCTTTGAAAATACAGACATGGCGACAGGCATAGTGAAGTGCTGTTCTTCCACCATCATCTTTGGCATTGATATTCTGGCGATTTTGGCGAAGCTGTTGGCTAACGTATGAGCTGTGATCAATAGCGGCTAAAATTTAAATTAGGTTTCTGTGATAACGTAGAAGAAATGCAGGAAAAGGTAATTCATATACCATGGATTTGGAAATGTATTGTTTTGCGATAAGCTGAAAACCTTTCTCCGATCTATAAACGACCATTTTTGTTGGGCTTAAATGCAATAGCAAAGGCGAAAAGATAAAATACGGAATATTCAATTTTAATTGCAAATATCTGCACTTACCGAATCGCCATCCATCTGACGTAATACCCTTGCAGTTTTCAGCTTTTTTTTTCGATTGCTTTTGCTTAACTCAATTAAATATTTCTTTGGCGCGTTCTGTTGCCGTCGCATTTCAATGATATCTTTCTTAGTAATCGGATCATTGCGCTTGCGATTGCCTCTGTTTTTCAATAAATTCACAACATGCATGTTTGCTTGGAGAATGCTTGGGTTCTGAATATGCATGCCTGCCGCGACCGTTGTTTTTCAGAGCCAGTTTCCGGTTTCGTAGGTGCGTGAGATACCAGTAACGGTTCTCATTTATTTGATGCGTTGCGCAAAAATCGAATCGAATTCGGTTCAAAAATCGAGTTCTTTCAAATGAGCATCAGCGGCCAGGACAATGTATACATTGATTTTCTAATTGCTTGTAATCATCACTTTTCAAAAGGATGCATATATCTTCAAGGTTGGCGATATGATAAATTATACTTCATAGTGTGATGTATTCTATCTATTCAAATTCAATTCAATTCGACTAAATGAATCATTCAAATCAATTATAGATAATCTAAAACACATCAATGGATTATGTTACTGGCTCATGTCTATCCCAAACACAGGAGGTTCAGAACTAAATCTATATCTTACTCGACCTCAAACGATTGATATACTATTTCGTTGCCTTACTAGAAAGTTGCAATGCCGTATCCTTTACGTCTTATTTTATCATCGAGGTAACATTCCTTCTTTCATTCGCAGTCAAATACAGCGCGAAATCACAAACCGATTCTCAAGCCAGGAATCTATCGGTTGGATTCCATGGATGACGTCAGGGATTACTTCTTTACCACAAATGACCAGCAATATCAGGTCTTCTCGTAAGAGGAAATTGATTGATGATACGATTGATCCTCATCATCATTCCGTTGCACTAAATAAGAAGAAAAGGGACAGTACATCACCATTACATACCTGCGAAATACAGCCACAGCGTGGGGACAATTTATCGTCAGCACGTTTATCAAACCTACAGCCATCACTGGAGATATCACTGGTTTCCCCCGAAGAGACCCGAGTTTTGATTCCTGAAGAGGTAAAATGAATACCATTACTACACGAGTATAGTAGTAACGATGGATGATACTATCTCTTTTATCACATAGTTTCTCAAAGCTGGTCAAATATTGAGAAAAAAATTAAGCCAATTTAAACATGAAGCCCACGTAGTAAATGCCGCGCTTGAATTAATTCAAAAAGTACTTTATCTTGAAAATGCCCATTCAACTCCTGCCTCTGCAACTGACCGACTTGGACAAATATGCAACACCCTTGGCTTCGAGCTCTTAGGTGATCATGCCGTGTTTGAGATTATTATGTACGTCAATCGATTGAATCAGTGGCACACGAAATGAAATGAAATAAGTAATAATCATGGATAATGGATTGGTAGAAAATTATTGGATATCAAACTCAGCTCCGAACACCTCCAGTGCTTTTTGAAAGTGACCTTGCTGCCGAAAATCATTCAATTAAAAACACCTGCTTCACGAATAATTCTAAGTGCATTGACTATTTCATCTCAAAAGCAACCACACGTAAGTAGTCTGCTGTCCAATGTCGCACCTTATTCTTGATAATCAGGCGAATTCGTTGAATAGGCATTCATACATGGTGTTATCTTGCCATTGTTGCGCCAACAGGATCATCAAGTGGAAGTACACCAGTGTGAAGTGATAAGTGTATTAATTCGAGATGGCTTGTCCATGGATGATGGAACGTCGCTCTTTCAGTTGATCGCTGCCCTTCCACGAAAAATCAAAGTCCAGTTATTACAAGATGAGTGTATTGTCATTCTCCAAAATTTAGTCAATCGAAAGCTTTCCATTTCCACGGTAAATTCGGCTGCCTCTCTTCTTCTTTATCATCTTCGAACTCATGAGGCCACTCGCGCATCGATTTAGAATTCCATCGTGCAGTTGATTGATGGACTCGAATTAGCAGTGACGGATTTAAAGTGTCAAAAATCCGTCAAATTTGCATCTTTTTTATTTTCGCTCACGACCAAATATCAAAGCCAGGTAAATTGAATTGAATACAAATATTATGATGTCGACAGATCAATTTATCCTCATGCCATGTTTACCTGTCTGATCTCGCTCGATGCGTAGTGCACCCCATCGGCCGGTATTTTATTATCAGTTGCAAACCAATGCCAGTCCTTCATGGCAAAAACAGCCAAGCGCAGCATTGAGAAATTGTTGTCGTGAAAGTGCCGATGCTTATCTTATTTTCTGTCCACCAAAAATGGCCGATCTCGATAGATAGATGATACCCAGGATGATACCCTGGATCAGTAAAATATTCAAATATTTTTCATTAAAATTCAACCCCGCCGAGATCAATCCATCTCGACACAACGATGAGGTTCCTCATAGATGACCTAGAAGTTCTGTTCCCATATCCACGAATGTACTCGGAACAGCTACAATATATGACGGAGCTGAAGCGAGCAGTAGATGCTCGAGGACATGGTATGCTTGAAATGCCCACAGGAACAGGTATGTTCGAGACCAACAGACATTTAATAATAATGGTATCAAGGCACTAATGCTATCAATAAATGATGCACCTCTAGGAAAGACAGTCTCCTTGTTATCCTTTATGCTTGCATATAAACACGCGAACCCTTCAGTTGGAAAGATCATTTACTGTACCCGTACGGTTCCTGAAATGTCCAAATGTATTTTAGAATTGAAAAAAATCGTTCAATATCGGAAAGACTATTATATGAAGAATCCTGTCACTAGTGATCAAAGTAGTCGAAGCCAGGATATTCTAGCGGTGTGTCTGAGTTCGCGAAGGAATATGTGCATTCATCCAAATGTGATGACAGAAGCAGATGGAGAGGCTGTTGATTCAAAGTGTCGAAAAATGACTGCGTCGTGGGTGCGATCAAAAGCAAAATCAATCACGGCTCGTGCTGAAACGACGAATGACGATGCGACTGCGACTGATAATCAACTGTGCTCCTTTTATGAAACCTGGGAAGAAAAGGGCAGTAATGTAGTCATTCCGGCGGATGTCTATTCACTAGATGATATTAAAATCCTGGGTAAGAAAAATACCTGGTGCCCCTATTTTGTTACCCGCCAAGCTTTGCAAAGTGCCGATGTGATTGTGTACAATTATCAGTACATGCTGGATCCGAAAGTTTCGTCGATGGTCTCGAATGCATTTGATAAAAACAGCATCGTTATTTTTGATGAAGCCCATAATATTGACAACGTGTGTTTAGAAGCTTTGAGTGTCGAACTCGATCGACGATCTCTTGATCGAGCTTCCCGGAACCTCACGTCCATCAGTTCTAAAGTAAATCATTTGAAATCCGTAGATAAAGCCCGGCTGGATACAGAGTATCGCCGTTTGATTGATAATTTACGATCGAGTGCACAGGTTTTGAATGATCAGGGACAAGCTAGTGATGGTCGTCGGGACGGGAGTGAAAATTTAGTTCAGTTAGGAAATCCTGTCTTGCCTGATGCTATTTTAGAAGAAGCTATTCCTGGCAACATTCGCAAGGCTGAGCATTTTGTTGCCTTTATGAGAAGATTCGTTGAATATTTAAGGAATCGAATCAAAGTCCGCCAAGTGGAATCTGAAAGTCCGCAAGCATTTCTGCATCATTTAAATCAAGCCATCTCCATTGACACGAAGCCCATGCGCTATTGCTATTCTCGACTTGGATCACTTCTTCGCACGTTGGAAATTACAAACTTGGAAGAATTCAATCCCATCGCTCGTGTGGCTGATTTTGCCACACTCATTTCGTCCTACAGCAATGGATTTATGGTATTATTCGAGCCCTTTGACTCACAGTATCCAGATACACCCGATCCAACCCTGCAGCTCGTGTGTCTCGATCCCTCCTTGGCCATCCAACCGGTCTTTAAAAATTTCGCCAGTGTCATCATCACCTCGGGAACGCTATCACCTATTGATCTCTATCCAAAGTTGTTGAATTTTCGTCCCGTCGTGAGAGAATCGCTACCGATGTCGATCTATCGTGATTGTATCTGTCCACTTGTAGTCACGAGAGGAAGTGATCAAATGTCCATCAGTACCAAATTTGATCTACGGGACGACATGTCCGTCGTTCGAAATTACGGGTCCCTCTTGATCGAAATGGCAGCCTCTTGTCCTGATGGCATGGTGTGTTTCTTTCCATCCTATCGCTATATGGAAAATATTGTCAATCAATGGAATACTCTAGGTGTGCTCAAGCGGGTCTTGCAACACAAGCTGCTCTTTATCGAAACCAAAGATGTCGTCGAAACCACCCTGGCCCTAGACAACTTTAAACGGGCATGTGATTGTGGGCGTGGGGGCGTATTTTTCTCCATCGCGAGAGGAAAAGTCGCAGAGGGAATTGATTTTGATCGTCATTATGGACGCTGTGTCATTATCTATGGCATTCCGTTCCAATACACACTAAGTCATGTCCTGCGCGCGAGATTGGAATACCTGCGACAAACCCATCAGATTCTCGAAAGCGATTTTTTAACCTTTGATGCGCTTCGACAAGCGGCTCAGTGCGCTGGTCGGGTCATTCGAAGCAAAACCGATTATGGCTTGATTCTCTTTGCCGATTCACGCTACAATCGATACGACAAACGAACGAAATTACCACCATGGATTGGCCAATTTTTAACCGAATCTCATTTGAATTTATCTGTCGACATGTGCGTGCAGATCTCAAAAAAGTATCTTGCGTCGATGGCACAGCCTGCAGCCACAGGTTCTATCGAATGTTCGTCTTCTTCTCCCATCACGGCTTCAGCATCGCCATTGTCTATTTTATTAAATGAAGAACAGGTCCAAGACTTGGCTAATCGTCATAAGCAACAGAGCAGCACTCCGATGCAGGAAAATTAATAATACCAATAATGTTTGCATGATAGCACATTGGTGAAGGATTTCATATCGTAAGTACATGCGTCCATTCTTCCTCCTTAGATAAACCTAAGCTAACCATTACATTGCACCAAATAGTCGTCTTTCCATCGAGTCCAGACTCTTAAGCAGTGTGATTTTAACTAGTTCCAATCGTTTTTGTAGAACTTGGACGCTTTTTGCGACAGAATCAATTTCTTTATCAGGCGCTTCGGTATTCTGACGAATGTGAGTTGGATTATCCACATCACTTGGGAGAGACAGCGATACTTCATTTTCAGTAATCGGCTCATGTATCAAATGGAACCAAAATTATTGTTACTACTGCCACTCCCAATTGATCTGATGGGCTGGACAAACTTACTTCGTTCAGTAGCCGTTGTTGAACACTGTCGCTATACTTTGTTTTTTCCCATGGAGTATCAGCTAAATGACTTGTGCGCATCAGACGCGTATACCGAACGTATTTCACAAATTTAGTTCGGAATATAATCTTGATGACTTCGCGTCGAATGCATTTTGCTGTTTCGGGATAATAACCAGAGCTGAGTAAAGATTCTACTGGCTATGAATATTACTCGAGGAGTAATTTAGTACCTACCATTAAATGAAATTGCAAGAACAGATCCATTGCGAATATTAAATCAACAATTCGATTAATAACAAATAATGCATCAAATGGAAAATGGAAGAAAACCCACTTCAAATGAAACAATTAAGACTATAAACGATGATGATAATTAGCAATGAGGATTAATGACGCGAGTCTGGCCATGTGGCGGGTAGAACCAAAAGTTTGATTTGCTCATTTTCTATTCTTTGAAACTTGAATCGAATGCCACCATCGAGGGTAAAACGATACTTTGTCTTAACTGCCGCATATTTGAATACATAGATTAGTTGAGACTACCGGTAGAAAAGAAGATTGCTTTACGATCTTCTGCGTACTCCTCTGAACGGACGTTTCATGAAGATAACAAAATTTGAAAAGGTATTTGAAGCAGGTTTTGAAACCATAATTTAAACTGATTTACTTAAAATTTCTTCAGTATTTCTTCGCAGCTTTATCTTCCCTGATATTTATACAATTGTTGATAGTCCTGGTATAGTTCTTGAAACCAGTGTTTTTCCGAATCGCTCGAAAATTGTTTTTGCAATTGCTCAAATTCATGAAGCGTAAACAGATCAAAAAGGGAATACATCCCGAGTCGTAAATTTCTTTGATGGGTGGACGATTGTTGTAATCCATATTGATACTGGCAGTGGAAATATTCTTGGACAAGATAAATCCCTGGTTTTCGAAAAATGGGTTCATGAGACTTCAAGGAGCTAAATAATTGACTCAAATAGTACGAGCAGGTAAACGTCAAACAGCTTTGGTTCGCAAAAAGGGACTGGCATAGCATAAAACACAACTGAACAAAAAATGGAGTGCAAGAAGTGGTTATCCAAATCGGATATTGCCGTATAAAATGAATTTGGAGGAGGCAGCACTGAATCCAAATCGTTTGAATTTCTTCTTTTTCTTCTCCCGTAGAGGCAGATTTCCTTTCCTTTCCCGCGTTGGAGGTATGATTCATCATTTGGAACATCAATTGATACATCGTTTGTAATGTTTCTAGGTTCATGATTTCTTTGGATGGATATTTTGTACATAAAATAGCTCCGAAGTGCAAGCTCGATATCCTTTGTCGAATGTGGCTAGGAAGTTGCTGGGATAAAGATGGTCGAATTGATTGCTGCAAGAATTTTAGTCGCAATTGCGACAGCAAGGTTTTATCTTTCATTTTCCGCTTCCATAAGTCATCAAAAAATAAAAGGAAGAGTTTCTCCTTCCATCCCAGTCGAATATGATCTTCCTGGAAATCAGCGAATGAATATTTCTCTGCAGCAGAAAGTAATTCGAACCACTGGGCAATCTTTTCTTCGGTGATTATTGCCTTTTTAATCCAGTTTAAATAGCCATGATAAACGAGCTTTGGATCCAATTCGATTGAAGGAGAAGAAAGCGATTGAAAAACCAATACTACAAGCTGGCATTGCTTTGAAAAACAATGAATTTTCTCGAGTACATACGATAAGTTTGACCCAAGGAATTGCATTTGGTGACGTCGTTCAGGTGTGAATAATGATGGCACATGGCATGCTTCTGGCAATGATTCAGTGGCTGAAATAAGGTTTTGAACCAAAACTTGATATTGATTTAGTTGCAATGTGCATAATGGGAAAACTTGGGTCAAACTATTCAGCATCAAAAACACTTCTTCTGGGATCATTTCCCCTTCATCAGTTTTTTTGTGGAAGGACGTGAGGGGCAAAAAATCTTCCATAATCCAATCAGCCCATACAGTAGACTTTTTCAAACGCTGAATAAAAAGTGGACTCGAAATAACTTGCAATAGGAAGATAACGACATCATTTCGATTCAATGACTTCGCTTTCAGCAAATTAATAGACTTGTGGTACCACTGCATTAAAAGAGACTGCTGTTGCTGATGATCATCGACCGATAGAAGTAATTGAGCCACGCATAGTTTCATTAATTCTTTCAATTTTGATTGAGAGTCACATGATAAATTCACTGTTGTACAATTCGAGGCTTGAATAGATGAAAACCAATGAATAGCGCATGTCCATAGATTTGAAAATGATGGCAAACAAGGCTGCTTCTGCAACGAGGTTAGTAAATAGGACAACTTTTGCATCAGTACCAATTGATAGTTTAGAGATTGTTCTGCTGAAGGCATTCCTTCCGTCAATGATCCTACGTCCCCATTCAGTTGTTGACCTACTGAAAGCAGTGTCAATAAAATGCGAGAAATAGTGGATGCTTGATCTTCGACAAAATCACCCTGCAAAATATATTCTTCAAAGGGGAATGAGCATAACAGTTGAACATTTCGTTCCTTTTGAAAATCGGCCGACAGTATATGCTCAATCCATACCATTTGAAACGAGGAATGAATTTCATAAAATGAAGCATCTGAAAAGAAATGAGAAAATGGAATACTTTGCACCAATAGTTGAGAAATACCAGATGACTGTTCCATTGAATACAAGAAAAAAGAAATCAATGAAAGATTCTCTTGAATCAAGCGATACTTTTTTGAGCGGCCTGCATCTTTGATAATCCACTGTAAGACCATATCGACACTCTGCTCATCTTTTTCTTCCAGTGGTGCTGTTAATGATGAAACATTCTGGGAATGTCTTTTTTTAATCAAATGCATCCAAATCAATCCAAGATGACATGAAGAAGCTTTTTCAAATAGGGCTCGGATGCTATTCACCAATTGCAATGTAATGAGGCGATCAGGGAAATCAATCCAAGCTGAATGGCGATTGTAAAAAATCACCAATTCATATAAAAGTTCAATACTGATGCAAATATTACGTGTCCCTGCATCACCATGACAATTTCCAAGTAGTGATGGCAGGAGTGGATGCAGTAGAGCTTCGATCTTTTCAATGATTGATTCAACTATATTTGAATGATGGAGGACACATTTCATTAAATTGATCATACCTGCAAAGTATTTTCTGTCCAGCTTCTTTTCAAGGCAAACTTGCCATTGTTCAAAAGCCATTTCCCATAACATGACAACTTGAGATGAAGATAGTTGCCCGATGGATCTTTCTATGCATGCCAATAATTCTTTTGATGTAAATATCCAATTGCGTTCTTGTTCCTCTTTTGATAAATTCATATTCCATTGCATAAAATATTGTATTAATTCAACGGTGCATCGTTTGCTGTGATAGTTGTGTATAATTGCAGAAAATAAACCAAACATTTCTGCTTCTTTTGAATGATTTCCATATTTAGCCATTTGTTTCAAATGAATGCCTATTTCATTAATAGATGGGAAAAAGTTACCGCATTGAGATAGCAGAAAAGAAAATGCTTGGGCAATTAGAGGATGAGAATATGGAGAAGATTGGATTGATGAGGTGAGCTGGAGATTCGCCCCACTGATACTGCACAACTCTGGACAAAGTGATTGAATGGCACGTAATTGACTTTGCTGAAGATCGTCATCCATAGCATGGTATATGTTTTCGATTGCAAATAGACGACACAGCTGGGCAATTCCTTGGGCAAAAACAATTTCTTGCGGATGCAGTCGAAATTGACCAACTAAAATATGAATGACTTTCCACCAAAGCCAGAACGGAGAAGAGGCAGTTGAAATAGTATTGGTCGCCGTCGCGGCATTTTTCGATGAGCGCTTCCTCTTTTTCTCATTTCCTTTGGCATTGGCCATCTGTTTCGTCGAGGAATGATTTGGATCCTTTTTTTTAAATAATTGAATACATTTAGATGCAAGTTGAACATACCAATCCATCACGATTTGTCTAGTTACTGGTGATGCTGTTATCAGTTTGTTTATTTCCAGTGCTAACAGATTAAACAATAGTTCATATCCAGTCAATTTCTTGATTTCTAGTTCGTCCAACAGAGCATTGGTAAATCCGGTACTGACATTGGTGCTGAGGTACCGTTCGAACTGATCACGTTGAAAAATAATGTGTAGAAACATATCATCTAAAATTGAGGAGGTGCGCAACGAATCATTGAAATGAGCGCTATCCATTCGAATGCTGATAAACCGATGAAAAAAATTGACTAGAAAGCTTTGCAATACTTTGCGTTTGTTTCCTTGGTTATCCCACAAAAGATGGCATAATTTTAGGCTTGCTTTGAGAATCTGACTTAGAACGGGGTTGGTATTTACCATTTCGATTGATTGAGATTCAAATAATGCAAATACAAAGGATGTGAATTTTTCCAAAGGTGGTCGATACAGTCGAAACATGAAAGAAAACTCCATCGCTTGCTGTTCATCTTCTTCTTGAGGCCGAAGTCCAAATAAATGACAGACGATATCCAATACCAGCTGAGGAACATCACCATTGCTCTCCTTTTCAGACACTAAACTTTTTAGATAGTTTAATAATTTTGTTCCATCATTGAGTGAAATTCCGCCGTGGGTTTCTTCAAGCTGCTGTTGACGAATTTCAGAAATCGATCGACGAATGACGTTCAAAAACGATACATGCAGCGCAGTCGAAGTGGTTGCATGATTATCAGGTAGCTGGTCAAATGTCCATTGGAGAATACCTCGTACAATATGAACCATGCCAATTCCGAATAGTTCATGAATTTTTTTTTCATCATGATCCAAAATCCAGATTGCTTGAGTCAGTAGCTGAGACAATAATTCGGGGTTTCTCTTCGTTAAATGGTGCTGAGATGTGGAAGAAATCTTCGAAATGAATTGAGCCATGTCAAAATCAGCACTAGTGACGATTGAAGCGCTATTGTCACCATTGCTATCGCAGTCGTTGCTATATTCTATTTCCATAATCAATTCAAGCTCTCCTATATAGGACTACAGGTGATACACGTGGAGGGAGGGTTGAATCAATCAATCGCGAATGAGGCGAGGCTGCTGCGATGACCTTTCGAAGTTACAAAGTTCGTCAGAGTGTCTGCTGCCTGTCTGTTGTCCGAGTCAAGTCTTATTCCCGGATGATTCGCGGAATCCGTGCCAGCCAATCATTCCAAATCTGGAGTTGGGGGATAATTTGTGCCGTAACGGTCCAACGGAAGACTGGCCAGGCGCAAATGAATGGTGGAGAAGGACTGACCAACCTAGGATGGCCTGGCCTAGGAGATCATTTTGTCAATTCATCTCCAGTGCCCCTTGTCACATGAACGAAGACAAACCATGCGTGACGCGTGCTTATCCAGTAGTCATCGTTGGAGCAGGAGTAGCAGGGTTAAGGTGTGCCCAGGAACTGCAAGCACATGGCGTGCCTGTCATCGTTGTCGAAGCGCTAGATCGGATCGGAGGGTAATCGTCATATGTTGGATATATATTTATCAAAAAACTAACACAATGATAAGGCGTGTGCATCAAACGGACCAGGTATTTTCGAATAAAAAAGTAGATGTGGGAGCAGAATTTGTACATGGTGTCTCTACAAGTTTGAATAAACTTGCGAAAGAAAATGACCTTTCCATGAAGGAAATTTTCACATGGGCACAGGTAATGTACATTTGTAGACTAGGCACTAGAAAAAAGTATAGCGATGATCAATCATATTACAAAAGCAACCATTAATCAGTCGGAGGCGTATTTGCTCTATGCAAATGTTTAGTAGTCTCTGGCCTTCATTGGTATTGCGATATTAGTAAACGGAGTTCATAATTAGCAGCATTGATCCTGAATCATCCTTGATTCATACATTTCTTTCTGTCTATCAGTTTTTGATAGACTCGAATGGGAATTTTTGATCAAAGCAGTCAGTAGGACTCTGTACATTTTCATTCATTATCGGCGCAATATATATTGTTTTGTTATTAATCATTCGTGTTATCTATTTATGTTGGACATTTCAGGGAGATGGCGGTCCAAGTGAACGTCTTGAATCAGGTCAAGCGGGGTATTATTTTGTCGGCGATTCGCGCAGGTTAGCGAGGTCCTTATTTGTCTCATGTTGTTGTCTCGCTTGACATCGCGCTCTTTCTCTTGATAGACTTCTTCCACATGACAGTAACGATCGAGAATTTAAGCACTTGGTACGTACGCTACGTACTACGTCCATCTTTCTCGACGCTGACGGGCGATTCTATCAGAACAACGTCTTATGGAACCTCTCAGAGTCTGCGGAAACCACGGGTGACTCCTCCAACCATCGTAAAGATACGCTTTATGCGTATCTTTCTGATGCGGGGGTCTCGGACTCCATGATGGCATTAGCAGGTGCGTTGCGAGTATTGTCTGAACAAAGACCTGTGAAGTCGGGACAACGGATATTTACGCCAGCCGTCCGGACTGTAGATGCCGGATACGCCAACACGGCTGGAAGTACGCTTAAGAATATTTCACTCGATATCACGCGTCGAAATGAAAAACAATGGGTAGAGCAAGATGGTGAAGGAGACTTCCGCCTGGATAATTCATTCTCAGATGTGTGTTATGAATTGATGATACCTATGAATCATGGTCATATGATGTTCTACGTTAACTCACTCAACTTAGGTCGTGAATCTTCTTGCAAAAGATATTGACGTTCGTTTACAATGGCCTGTCACTGAAATTGACTATCGTACGATACCCATTCGCATTAGCTCCAAGTCGGGAAATATTCTTCATGCTTCTCATGTGGTCGTGACGGTTCCCATCTCGGTCTTGTTGAAACACATTCGCTACATTCCTGCTCTCGGGAGAAAAAAAGTGGAGGCCATTCGATCCTTTGGATGTGGAGGTAGGTGATTTGATTTTCATTTCGATTCGATTTTCATTTCGATTCGATCAACGACGACGGCGATGACGGTGTGTGTGTTGTGAGCTTCGTCACTTTGACTCTCCATTACGTAATTCTAGGAGCGATGAAGCTCATTTTAAGATTTCGGCATGCCTTCTGGCCGGAGGACTGCCAAGGTGTCATTAGTTCACATACGATCGTGCCTGAATTCTGGATGAACGACAACCGTTCGGAGATCAACGAAGGTGAAGAGGTAGTATATACGATCACGGGATTTGCCATGGACGCCTATGCACGTAAGCTTCAAAATCATTCCAAAGCACGCATGCTCGAGCTCTTTCTAGAGCAGTTAGATCTGATTTTCGGCACCGAGACAAATACGACGCCAGCCTCAACGGCCTTTGACGGTCAGGCGTTTCTTGGCGACTGGTCTTCCGTGCCGTTCATTGAAGGAGGATACAGGTAATGACGGATTCGATCATATTGGTTGATTAAAAGCCTTCGTACATTTAAAAACGATATATCGATCTCTGGCTATCGATAAACCTAGTTTTCCACGCCCGTTTCAACCGAAAGACGCTTCGGCGATTGTCGCTGAATCCTGTGACAACGTCGTTCATTTTGCAGGTGAAGCCACGGCGTGTGATCATCCCGGTATGACGGTGCATTCGGCCATGAATACCGGGACCAGAGCTGCGAAGGCAATTTTGACCCGTTGGTTATCCCAGTCATCCAAATTCTAGGCCGGGTTCTATTTTTAAACCCGGGGCTATCCATCGTCTGAATGGAAACGCCCTTTCTTGCCCCACCGGCGCACTGCTCAACCTAGAAGCGGCATCTGCACGGAAGCCAAAAGTCATCATCACACGACATATGACTATCGTACTCGTATGAACAAACATAACAGCAGTACCGTAATAATTAGTCAAGATAATATTTACTGTGCGCAAACCGTCGCTTCGTATCCCTCCTGCGAAGGGTCTCCTGGAATGTATGCTCTCCATCTTGTTCGCGTCATCTTCAGATTTCGCTCTTCCTAACGGCTGACAGTGAATCAACTGATTGATTGATTTCGTGTGGATTGAGAGTTTTTGCGAAATCAAGGGGATGGGCAATCGAGTGTCCGTCGGGCCCCAGGAAAAAAATCATCGAACAACGATGGGGGAAAAGCGAAATTCGACCGGCTCGGGCACCAACGTCCGTGTGCTCACGTCGGATCGAAGAGGCAGCTATTCCAAACGCAACAAAACCGAGATGCCGGCGTCGTACCAAGAGCGCGTCTTTGAGTTTATCCATCAAATCGCGGAGGCCGAAAAAATACCCTCAAGACTCACGGAAGAAGCCCGGACGTTGTTGTCGGACATGGACGAGCACAAAACCACCACGGTAGACTCGATGGACGGAATTATGCATCTCGTGCACAAAGACAAGGTCGATCATGATACACAAGACTGGCTGAACCAACAAATGATTCAGCGCAAGACGGATATTCTGAACGATAATGGAGATATGGCGAGCCCCAAAAGTACAAGCGAGCGTCGCGCGAGTAAGGAAACGTCTACTAAGGTGACCAAAACAGAGCGGCTGCAACAGCTCAAAGAAGCCTCGAGTACCAGACAAGCTTCGATAAAGGACAAAATCGAGCAGAACACTATGCTGACGAATATCAGCTCCATTACCTTTAACATTTTCGAAAGTGAGGTGTTGCGAGAGGATAAAAAATTGGCCATCTTGACGGCGATGGTGCTGGAAGAATCGGATTTGATCAACTCGTTAGGTCTTGAACGTGAAACGGTGCATGAATTTTTACTTCGCATTGAAGATGGCTATCTGGACAATCCCTATCATTCAGAAGTAAGTCGATATCTGGTTGAAGGATTGTGCGACGGTATTCATTCATTTGGCATTCATTCGACATTCATTTGGCATTCATTAACGCTATAGATTCATGCGGCGGATGTTTTGCAATCCTGTTACAGTATTCTCATCTCGACGAATTTAGTATCCGTGTTCTCGACCTATGAATTCTTTGCCATCCTCATCGCCGCGGTCATCCATGACTACAAGCATCCTGGAAAGAATAATCAATTTTTAATACAAACGCAATCCGACTTGGCCATTCTCTACAATGATCATGCCGTATGTAGTTTCACTCTGTCATTATGCATTGGCTTGAAATGACTCATGACATTGTGCAATATAGATCCTTGAAAATCATCACGTCGCCAGTGCGTTCATGGATATGAAAAAAGAAAAGTACAATTTATTAAAGCCGCTATCAATTGATGTGGTAAGAAATATCGCAGCTGTGTGTTATTAGATTTTTCTCATTGACATCGATCTATTGTAGCAAAAAGCAATGCGATCAACGATCATTTCATTGGTCTTAGCGACGGATATTGCCCATCATTTTGACGCCGTGGCGTCTCTAGATGAAGCCATTTCGAGCGGCAGTGATTTTGATTTTTCCGCTCCCGATGATAAAAAACTTACGATGGAACTATTGATCAAAGTCGCAGATGTATCAAATCCGTGCAAGATGCCTTCGGTGTATAGTGCGTGGGTAGAACGAATCATGGTAAGTCAGCGAGGATCACCATCAGTATAGAGATGTAGCTCATGTATTTAATTGTTTCGTCACCTAGAATGAATTTTATCAACAAGGAAGTCAAGAAAAGGGACAGAATTTAACAATAAGTGCATTCATGGACGAAGACAAACCTGCTTTGGTGAAATGTCAATTAGGATTTATAGACTTTATTGTCCGTCCACTCATTGAGCCATTTCTGAAGCTCTTGGAAAATAATAAATTGGATGTCACAGCATGCAATGCGTACATGCGAAATCTATTGCATAATCGCGAAATATGGATGAGTGTCAAAATGGATGATCAGTCACATCTAAAATACCCCAGTGACTTGCCCGGTACTTACTTTCGTGATGATTTGGTCAAAACGGAATAAGGCGAATCCAAATCACGTGTGTTGGCGAAACAGTCAGTTATGTCGTAGAATAATTATAATATTCCTTTTTGGTCTGTACAAACGCCATCATGTTAAATAGTGTACTTACAACAAGATCCTCAATTATCCATACCCGGTGTCGCCCGGTGCACCACTTTTACGGCGTAAGCAGACCCCCCCCGAGTAGGTAATATATTCCTGATACAAATCAGGTGTAAACTCTCTCGAGTAGGGGGTGGAGAGGGCTGCTCCCATAAATTATCATGTTTTGATTTGAATCAGATCGATGTCCATCTAGATGGTCGACACATGTCGAACCTAAACAATTGCAAAAGAATACTCCCGTCGCGCGATCAAATAAGAAGAATGTACAGCAGCAGCTACAGTGATGATGAAGAAGAACTGGAGCAGTATGAGTTAATCAGAAAATTAGATCATGGTCGATTTAGTGTTGTCTATGAAGGACGACACCGAACCACACAACAGCTCGTGGCGATAAAACAAATCCGTTATGGCTCCCCAGCTACATTTCAACGCGAAGTATCGGCTCTACGCCAACTTGGCAAAACCCCACACGTCATTCAATTGCTCGACTCGGTGTCGACAACTGACTATTCCTATTTAATTTTTGAGAAGCTCGATAGCAATTTAGAGCAGATCTTATCAAAATCGACTATGCTGTCCTTATCGTGGATTAAATCATGTGTACAGCGAATATTAATGGCACTGAAGCACTGCCATGCCAAAAAAATTCTACATAGAGATGTGAAGCCAAACAACATTATGTTTTGTCAATCAACCCAAGAGCTTTATCTCATTGATTTTGGTCAGGCGCGAGCATTAGCGGAAAAGGGTAGTGCAAATGCTGATGCTGACATGACCACGCAGGTGATGAATCGCAATTATCGCCCACCTGAACTTTTAATGGGTGAAAAACGATACAATGGATCCATTGATATTTGGGCTCTCGGGTGTTTATTTAGTGACTTGTTACTAAAGCAAGATGAAAATGCCACAGCAGCGCCACTTTTTTCTGGGAAGACGGACATAGATCAACTGGCGCAAATTTCTGCTTTGATCGGATGCCCGGACGAGAAAACAAATTGGCCAGGTGTGGCGCTACTACCTAATTTCATTCCCATTCAGTTGCTCGAAGATCAAGAACGTCGTAGCTTACAAGATGTATTTCCACAGTTGGATTCCTCTGGAATGGATTTATTGCGGCAGATGTTAACACTTGATCCCAAGCAGCGAATCACAGCATCAAAGGCATTGAAACACTCGTTTTTTACCACCGAACCTTTGCCATGTCAAGAAAATGCTCCCTCGTTTTCATCATTCACCAGAGCAGCGAAAAAACGGAAAGCGCAAATACACTCTCCTGAGAATACCACTGCGACTGGTACTCCTCTTCCTTCTGCGCCTAGCACCACGAGCGACAAACCCAAAGGACGAAGAATTCAATTTTAATGCTCCTCTACATTTATTTCATTTTGAATTATTCAATACTTAGTATTGAGAAGATGCGCACGACCGAACATATGATATACTATTCTGAATCAAAAAAGGTAGCCTGTAATCTTTTTCGTTCTTCCAACGTTGTTGATCTCCAATGTGCGAGTCGGGATTTCACGTTTTGATCATGTTCTTCTTGCAATGCCGCATGTTCTTCCACCATATGTTCTTGGTACTTTGACCATTGATCGATATCATCTTTCATTTGTTGCTTGTACTCTTGTTGCATGCCATCGAAATCGTCCAAACAGGTGATGATAGTAGGATCTTTATCATGTTCCTCTGGTCGAATATAGCGAGGCTCCTGTAATGGACTAGCCATTCTCGTTTCGACCAAAGAATGCAATTCTTTCTGCGCTTCAGCAGATAATGCCATTTCTTCCATCAGATGCTCCGCAGATTTCCATTCATCTAAATAAATCAATCGACTGATTAATGCCTCCTTTTCTCTTCCTGGTTCGTCTTCTTCCCACTGATGTCGAATCTCCGCTTCATGATTTTCTTTGGATAAGTCAGGTACCAATGTCAAGTCCGTCGACGAACACCAAATATCAACTTTCCATTGCAATAGCTGGTGGTGGTGGTCTGATATTGATATAAAATTAGGATCATGTTCCGCGCGCGCCTCCTCCTCCTCATCGTTCTTCTCATGCTGTATCTCTGGCACGGCATTCTCTTCCTCCAACACAGACATGGATGCATAAAAAGGGCGAGTGGATTCTAAATGTGACGGGACCGTCCATTGGGTAGTATCCAAGCTTCCCTCCACAATATATTCCATCATTTTCGATGTTTTTCCCACCGATTCGATCATCGTTGAAGCAGGAATATGGGGCGCAGTTGCTGCTCCATGTCCTGACACTTCCAATAGCCTTTCGTTAGTCTTTGGATCAATTAGGCACAAACGCAATACAGCATCACCGTCGGTCGAGCTGAAGCGAAGTGCGAGGCCAAATGGAGCACTTTCCGTAAAAGGGATCTTCAATCGATCTCGAAAACAACACCCTTGTTTGTTGGGACAATATCGTCCAACATAGGCTGTGGGCTGCATCGGGATGGAAATGGGTTCCTCTATACATAATGGACGTTGTTGCTGTCGCTTTGTAGGTAAACCTAAGATGAGACGCCACTGTCCTGCCGACAGATTCTGGTAAGGATGATGCACTACACCCACGAATGTGTAACCTTTTTCATTAATCTTCGCACTTCCCTCCAAATGTGATGTATCTTCCAGCACTGAATAGTTGTCATTATCAATACAATAAAGGTGAAAATATGGAGCAATCTCAGAAGATACATCTAAAAGATATTTCAGACGACATAGATCATCATCATTACTTTCCGCATCATCACCATCTGCATTTCTTGACAATTCTTTACTATTTCCAAAGACAATACATCTCATAAAGAGAATTCTCCAGGTCTTCTCCACTGTCAAAGAAAATTCCCCGGATATGGTTTTAGTCGAATAATGTAAGGTATGTTCCCAGCAATCAGCTACATCTTGAATTTTTACGGGCACATTTGCTTTTATCGTCATTAATGCACTGCATTCATTGGATTTCATTATTCGATAGACAAGTAAGTTGGTTTTTGTATCGATGCTGCTGTTGGGCGGATTTAAAGTGATACTTCGACTGATTGAATTCATGGAGATGGACTTTAATTGTGATGGGGGTTTCTCATTGTCCTGTTGGTCTGGATATTGTGAATATGGCAGTAAAAGAACAGATGCAGAATCATTATTAAATGGCATTTGATCAGGGCAAGTATCAAGCGTAATATTTAGCTCCACCTCTTCTCCCTCTTCTTCGTTGTCATCTTCTACAGACGGTTCCACTACAAGATAGGTCGGAGGCACAGCACAAGGAACACAATGCGCATCCTGAGTATCTTCATTTTGAACAATTTTCCATCGTATATCCCATTGGGCTTGGTACTGCATTGCCTGATTTGTAAAAAATACAACACCATTCATATCGTAAGATGACAATTCATCGTAAGTTAACGCATATTTCATTCGATCAGCCGAGAATACGATTTTCAAATTTTGATTCTCTGGGTCTTTCTCAATTCCTTGTATGGCGAATGTTTGACCCGATATTGCTTGGAAATTAGAAGCTTGAATTTCTCTTGTACAGTAGAGAATTACCAAGTGCTATTGTAACACAAAACCCGTAATTATTGATTCTGAGCGAATGATGGTATCAAATAAAAACGTACTTTCCCAGTAAAAACTCTCTGAACACCTTCTTTTTCTTTGGTACCATCGGTTGTAGCACCGTTCGTATCCATACCTGTATCATTACCCGAAGGACTAGGTACTTCTTCCTGTTTCGAATGCGTCTGATCAAATTCAACAAGTCTATTAACCAGTGTTTCATACAATGGCCAAGAACGCCAGACTTGACTTGGTAATCCTGTCAGAGCTTCAATCGCGTATACAAGTTCTTGAGTAGGATCCAAAGTGACTTGAGATATGTCCATGAAATGGTGAAAGACTTTGTATATTGCTTTTGCGAGAATTGATGGCCAAAGTTCATCGGAGTAAAGGCTATGTGCTATTTGTATTTTTCCCTCCCCATTGAAAGGAAATTTGTCGTCCACAATGATTTTTCTCCATTTCCCTTTGACATATAATTTTACAACATATTTACCGCCAGGATTAAATATCGGGAGCTTTTGATCGTTTTGAGGATAAATTAATTGCCAACAGGGAGTCAGTCCTTGCGAAGAAGACAAAAGCATTTGTACGGATCGAAGATATGACGTTATTTTGGAATCAAATTCAGGTCCATCGGGTACAATCGGCTTCGTAATACTATTTTCTGTAATGATCCTATCAGAAACACCTGGCTCTCTTTCATCTAAATCACCATGAATATTTGAATGAGCTAATGGGTCGTTATCCCCATCATCCTGAAGCTCACTGTCACTGATTTCTTGTTCGTCTTCTTCTTCGCCTGCTTCACGTCGCCGGATAGCTTCTTCACGAGCTAGTCGCAAGTTTTCTTGTTTAGTTTTTTCATTCAAAATGCGCGCTTCTTCATCGTCCCAAAGCTTAAAGGTATTCAGTTGAGATTCGCTCCAGTTTCGACCGAAAGAGATGGTGGACGTGTCTCGCTTTATCTATATCATCGACTTATTAAATCAAAGTATAGAGTAGTAATACCAAGTAGCCTTACATGAGCATATTTAGGTCCTGCAATTTTCATAGCAGCAGCAGCTTTTCCACTTGCTTTCCCTTTTGAGGTTGTTGTCGGTACTTCTTCGTCTACAATTTCTGATAAATATTCAGATGGACGTTTCCATAGGCATGTCTTGCTTTCACTCTATGCATAAACATCCGATTAGATCATTCAACTAGAATTGAATGATCTTGATTAACTCATGTGCGACCGGCGTACTTGTAATAAAAACCCTGGTAGTTCCGTGCTTCCTTCGGTATTATCTTCGTACGGAGATTCGGCAGTGTACCAATTTTCCATTTCTAATATCAGTAGAGCCAGAGCATTCCACATTCAGATAAAATGCCACTTCAGCACTAACCAGTTGAACTGAACTTACCTAGATCCTCAATTGAAAATTCTCGCAAAGATTTGAGTGGAGTGCTCAAAGTATTTTGTGGTGGAAGGATCAATTCAGGGTCAGGAACAATGGGAATCGGCTACAATTGAGCGTGTATTTTATAGGGATTATCGATCGGTAGATAAACTTTAAATCGACAACTTACTTGTCGAGGATCCAAGACTTGAGGAACAAATGAGCCAACAGCATTCGTTTTGCCTTTATTTGAAGCCATGGATGATTATCGCGTCTCTTCCTTCTAGAAGATTTAATTCTTCGGGCTACAACAACTGCTGCAACTAATATGGAAAATATTAGTTTTACAGCATGGAAGATTACTATTAGCCAGTTTCGGGTTTCGTTTCTTGTTGCATTCGTTACTTTTTCAACCTCTTTTTCACACGAGTATCTATCCCTAGCGGAGCAGTTTCCCAATCGCTGGTCCACCTGAGTGGTGCCAGCTGCTGGCCCTATAGCCTCCGTTTCTTTTTATTGTCTTCAAGTTGTCCGATGCCAGACATTTTCTGTTGATTCCTTTCAGTTATTCTACAAGATGATTTACCAATGAATGATGGAATGAACACACAATATTTGGAAGTTTAGACACACACACACACACACATACCTTCTATCTTTGGACCACATATCATCCCGAGACGTATCTTGATCAACTAAATGAGTGTACTTCGTTTGACCCGATCGGCCAAAGTTTTTCACTTGCATGACTGTCGGCATCGATTCTTTATTAAAATTATCTTCTAATGTGGCATCAGTATAATCTCTCTTTCGCACATCTTTATCTTGTTGAACGCTTTTTTCATCCAAATAAAAAGCACCTTTGTGGTAATATTTCTGCATAAATTTATATTTCGCCTTCTCCTTTTCTTCACCTTTTCTGCATTCTTGGTCTTCCTTTGATCGTTCTTCATCTGTCAAGTTTCGACGTCGTAGAGTTTCCATTAATTCTTTACGAGTTTTTTCTCGTTGTTCACGATCTTGGATAATTCGTTTCATTTCTCGAATTTCCCAAGCTTTGTATTCACTCTCGGGATCAATATCATCGCAATCATCTGGCATATCGGTATCCGTGCTTTTCTCTTTCATTTCTAGTTCTTCTTTTTCTCGCTGGAGCTCATTTGCCACTAAAACTTTAGACTCAAGTTTTTTTGACTTCATCTACAAAAACAGATCTCATTTCAGTTTTATATGGATTCGTTCCGCACCGATCATACTACGTACTCGATTTGATCGTCGTTCTTCTCTTAATTCTTCTAAATACTCTTTTTCTTCTTGTTCTTGAATCGTTCCTCGATGAGATTTTCGCACAAATATGGGTTTCATCATGGCCATTCTTTTTGATTCATCTTCATCTTCATCATCCGTATCTGTTTCCCATTCAGATGATTCCGACTTTTCTTCGTCTTCTCGCTCCTTCTGGTCTTGCTGCACGAGCTCGTTTTGATTCATGAGTGGTGTTCTTTGTTCGAGCAAGTGATTCTGTACCTGATCCTGTATAGCCATCTGTTTCTCTAAAGCTCGAGCTCGAATACGCTGCCTTCTTGCATCGATTTCATCTGCACTTTCATCCTCACTGCTTTCATCCTCACTGCTCTTTTCAGGTGATCTTTTTGCCTCAAAAGTGACTCCATCAGCTTGATCAATGAGCTTTGCTTGGAATCTACGACGCGGTTGCTCCGCTGGAGCAGCAGCAGCCATATCCACATCTTTACCCTTTGGGTGTTGCGGTAGAAAAGTAATGTCTTCTTCTTCATCAGCCCCGTCTTCATTTTTAGCCCATTCTGGAATAAACCCAGCACGATACCGGGATACTCTTTTACTTAAATCTACTTTTGGTACCAGCGGTTGAAATTCCTCAGTTTGATCTCGTCTATTGTTGGTGTGTTTCATTGATCAAGTCAATGTTGTGCCAGATGATCAATATTTCTTTCTTACCTTTGAAGAGTATCACTCGCAATAGCTGGCAGGTCTTCTTCATTATCTCCTGCATCGTGTAAAATAGCTTTCAAACCTTCCTTCGTTAAGAACGACATGACTTCGATTTAGTTGTACCAAGAATCTGGGCTGAAGATGACTGAATCTGTGAACTGGACCAGGAACTGGACCCGAGCGAGGAATTCACATTCGACGAGGCAGTCTCTGATTGGCTGACTGGAGGACTACTGGATGTTTGACTGGGGAATCGAATCTGAGCCAGCCACGAGCGTTCCAGTCCGCTAGCCAGCAAGCCACCGGACCCAGCCCACGTGTACGAGCCACGAATTTTGTCCAGAAATTTCTGAATAATAATAATTGCATATTGTCGAAACTCGAGACAATACATCCAATTATTAACACATTGAATCACATCAATTAACGAATCAAAAGATAAAATGAGTGGCGGAATTCCTTACATTGGATCTCGAATCAGCTTAATTTCTCGAAAAAATATTCGATATGAAGGAGTTTTATATAACATTGACACAAAAGAATCCTCAGTGGCATTGAAAACCGTGCGATCATTCGGGACTGAAGATCGACAGGGAGAACATGGAGAACAAGTTCCTCCTTCTACTCTTGTATATGAATATGTGATCTTTAGAGGCGCGGATATTAAAGATTTACACGTCTGTGAAGCAGCACCAGCCCCTTCATCGAATTTTCCTGACGATCCAGCGATCATTAATTCGCAAGTAGCTCCACCTGCACCACCAACTACACTTCCTAAGGCACCTGTGGAACAAAAGACAAAAGCCCCTGTGGCCCCAGTCCCAGCTTTAGCCTCAGCCTCAGCGGTACCACAGCCCAAACCACAGTTGACTCCTGCGACTCGTCAACCTGTAAGCACCAGTGGAAATAATACTCCTGTGACGAATCATCATCCGAAACAAAGAGGAAATAAACCAGGAGGAAATCGAACGATTCCTGGAATGGGTGGACACTTGTTAAAACGACGAGAACGTGGTGCACATGATGATAAAAAGCTAGAGCCAGTCAATTCGGAATTGGAATTTGATTTTAAAGGAGGACTGGAGGGATTTGATAAAATGAAAGAATATTCTAAATTGACCTTAGATGCGACTCCAGGACCAGTCGCACCAGCATCAGTCGCAACACTCAACGCGGATACCTCAGTAAGTGTGTCATTTAATTTACCATGGGAATGAAAAATCACACTTGACAATTGGTTGTTTTCCAATAGCAGGCGTACCAAAAATCCTCATTTTTCGATAGTATTTCATGTGATGCATTAGATCGTCTAGAGGGAAAAGGTGGGCGATTGTCACAGAGAGAAGAGAGACAATTAAATACAGAAACCTTTGGAGCCATTGGATTGAATACCGATCGACGCTATCGTGGAAGAGGTCGTGGCCGAGGATACCGTGGTGGGCGTGGTGGCGGCCGAGGTCGCGGACGTTCTAATAACAATAACAACAATCATCATCACAATCATTCGAACTATCAGCAAAAATCACAACAGCCACAGCAAACATCCTAGGTAGAAAATAGGATAGAATTTTAAGGACGAAAAGAAGATCGCTAGCAGACCCTAGCCTCGTATCAAACACACTCCGTAGCTTAGCTTATTTATACGCTCGAAATCTATCAGCAAAAGTATACTCCTCGTCGTAGTTCAATCAGATCTGCTGGGCTCATCCTCGGCTGGGCTATTTGTAACCATTTTTAGACTCGGACGTCAGCTTCAGGTACGTGGTCCCCGATTTATTCCTGCAATCGGGTCAACAACAATATAAAATAGGTGTGTATTTAGTGAAAACGCCGTTGTTTGCGCAGAATTCCATTTTTTACCGTCGTCAATAAAAAGTATTCCCAAGGAAGAACAACACTCCAGAGGCGAAGCATAACAACATGGGACAACCGCTGTCTTGTTTTCAACCAAAGATCGGAAGTTCTTCGTACCATTACCAAAAAGATAGTCAGGATGAAGATGATGAGATAATTTTCGAAAGAGAAACTGCATCATCGGATGTCAAGAATGTTGAAAAGGAGAAAGAAAACGAAAGATCCACTCCTGATGAGATCGAAGCTACGAATATAGCCCAAGAAATCAAGAGTTTTCATGATCCAGATCAAAACTCAACAACAGTCACGAGCCCCACGGGTTCTTCCATCGCTTATTTGTACGAACAAACCGTCTCTGGAAACCAACAAGAAATTGAATGTGTCATGTGTCTAGATACATTTGATGTCGTAAGTAATTACACTTATCTGTCTAATGAGTGAAGGATGATGTGATTTAAACGGCTGTATTCAATGTTAGGATAACCCGCGGGTTCGAACTCTGTGTCAATGTGGCGTGAACCGAACTAATTTTCACCTCAGTTGCCTCTACGAATGGATTGCAAAACATTCCACCTGTCCCGTTTGCCGAAAATATTTGTTCTTTGAAGAAACTTGATCGATCTTTTGGCCATGATCAGATCAGATCGTCGCAGCATCCTTATGATTGAACATAGAGACTTAGCAATGTCGCAAATAATCCCAGAATCGTCAGCTGTAGTAGAAACGTGAACTAGATGCAAGAACGTGTGAACATGTGCATTCATAAGAAAAGTGACTTCATCAAGATCAACAACGAACCTGCCGCTGTGGTGACTCGTAACGATGATACTGGCGATGGTATTGCAATTGAAGAATACGGTCAGACAGAACTGTTTCTTGTTGAAAAGAAAAAGGGTATTGAAACATCATCGATGCAGAAGCAGATGTGGTGGAGTTGCCTCTCGTTGTCATTCTAAGTGAATCGCAATCATCATTCAAAATTGGAATTTATGATCCGATGAACGTACGACAATATTTGGGGCAGAAATGGAAAAAATTGAAAGCGCTCGTGGTGCGCGTGGCCTTTTGTTACGAGTAATTCCGTCACAGGAACGGTTTGAAATAATTCATGAGCTCGTTCGATAGTATGCTCGACTTGAAAGTCGGAAGAAGATGGGATAGATGAAATGAATTGATGAACTGTCCCCATATCACATTCTAGATCGAGAATGACATCACGATGGAGAATAATAATCTACACGATCAATCGAAAGAAAGAAAGTCGTAAAAAGGAAAATAGCTCAGTGGTTGAATGGGTGACTTACCGCTGCGGAGACATACAATGCAAATATTGGATGTGAGGACAGGAATACATCCATCAAGCGCGTGATTTGAGTAAAATATTGGATCTGATGTGAAAACCACGTGAGCAACCAAGGTAAAATCACCGATGGCTGGAGATCAGAATGTTGAAGAAATGCGACCAACTCTGGATCTTGCGTCGCGAGTAATGTGAACAATAAATCGCAAATACGGAGCATCGGGTGCAAATCAGACCGCATGGCTTCCCTATGATTGAAATATTGAACCTATTCTATTATCGGATATGGCATAATAGCATGGATAGACTAGGCTTACCGAAAATAACTTTTACTCAATTGGTCCATCGCTGCTAAGGCCAAATCTTCTCCTAAAACCATTAAAAACACCGTGCAGATGTCGTGAAAGCCTTGATAATAATACAATGTCGTGGACAAAGTTGTTGAAGAATAGTTTAACAAGCCATTAATTAATTGAAAAAGGGCTCGGCGCTTTTTTCGCTTTTGGCCACGCGTGAGTTGATTCAAGCAGTAATAGTGATTCAATGACCGGTTGATATCTAGATGTATCTGTGTATCGGATGAATGGTCTTGAACATACGACTGGTACTTATTTTCAAAAGAGTCGGTGAACGGGTTTAAACACAAGAGTTTCGGCCATACTTTTTGTCGAATGGAATCCGTACAGAACCCACCGCGAGTAAAAGCAAATGATTTCAGTTTTGCAATGTCCACGGGTGAAATCGTCAATAGGGATTCGATCTGTTTTATTTTTTCTTGTCCATCTTGATTACCACGAGTTCGTGTCCTGCTGGAATTGATTGTTTTTCTTCGTGGTTTCATATCGCTAGACGAATTTTTGAAAATGATTTTGATTTTCAAAAAATTAAAATAATTTGAAAACGATTGTCTCTAGACATGCTATATTGCAGTTGCTATTCCTCTAACTCGGAGCTGGACGTCTTTCCAAAGCGCTGCTGACGGAGAAGGAACTGGTCCAGTGCTGCATCGTCTTGTCTCAGCATTTTCAATGTATAGCCTAAATATGAAGATAAATATATTGGCCTTAGCAATTTTCAACAATTGTGACATGCACCAATATTCAGATGAATGAGATCATCCACCTTTAGATCTTCATCAGCTGCATCATCAGTCAGTATCCGCATTATCATCATCACCATGACCGGTAATGGTACAAAGTAGCTATGCCAAGTGTTATGCCTACCATCTTTGGTGTGACAACTTTCAAGACGTTCGGCCGCAAGCGTCGGTGATCTGTCTTCTTCTGCATGATCACATGATTATCTGCTGAAAGGTTGTTTACCCAGAGCATGAGGAGCAAGAGCGAGAAGCGACGCAGGTCGATGTCATGATTAATGTATTAATTATATAATGAGACTCACGTTCAAGCACCTTCGAGTCAACAAGCTCAAAATTATGAATCGGTCAAGCTTCTTGGACGTACAGTATACTTCCTGTACGTACATGGCGAATTTGAATGGAATCAGCTTTGTTTTTGGATTATCCGATCTGGACATTTATTTATTGATCATGATTTATTGCATAGTTATTTTTATAATAGGCCACTGAAACTTTCCCGATTACTCTTCACTGTTTGAAGATGTAAAGCCTTCAACGGCAGGTGTTGATTCTTCTTGTTCAAGTGAGTCTAGTGAAGGCAATGCCTCTTGTTCTCCTTGTTCAAGTGTGTCTTGTGGAGGTAATGCCTCTTCTTCTTGCAATGATTTTTTTTCATCTTCTTGTTCAAGTGAGTCTAGTGAAGGCAATGCCTCTTCTTCTTCTTGCAATATGTCTTCTTCTCCTTGTTCAAGTGTGTCTAGTGAAGGCAATGCCTCTTCTTCTTTTTTCAATGCTTTTTCATCTTCTTGTTCAAGTGGCTCTTGAGGCACTGATGCTTTGGTGATCGATAGTCTGTCTAGCTTTTTTAGATATTTCTGGACGAAATGATTAATTGCGCCTCCCGCAACGCTTAGTCCAATTGTCGTTGCGGTAACCTTCGCTTGGGTTTGAGTTCGCAAACTCCGATTCTTCGTCTTCGTGATGCTGTTGCCATGATCATACTGGTCGTGCGAAGTAATCGTAGCATTTGCTGAAATGTTGTTCATCCAGAGCATGAGAAACAAAAGCGCACAGCGGGAGTTTCGGTTGATCATCGATGACATTGTTCGAGTAAATTTTAAAATGACCGCCCATCATTTGAAACACGAAGTCGCTGAATTCAACGATCAGGCAACATGGATCACTCTTGCAGTCAAGACTTCGTGTTTCAGATGATGGTCTACGGTACGATACATACACATTGAACTACGTCGTTCAATGTTCAACGAGTTGATCTGATCATGAATTTTTGAACTTTCGTTAGAAAATCAATTATCAATTCAACACACTAACTACACACTATCCAATGCCAAGTGCCGCTTTGCGTATCATCAATCCTCCTTCCCATCGACTTGGACTTCGTTTGAAATGCATACTCACAACAGCATGTATCATGCTCACGATTTTGCTTCCCCCTGGACTGAGTCGTGGTTCTAATTTGGATCCGAGCCACACGTTTACCCGAACGGCTACTGAGTCGTCCTCTCGAATGCTCCGAGGAGTCGTACCGGCCATTCAGTTGGGCACGACGATTTTGGCCGCGGTTGGACTGCCTCATTTGGATAAGTCCATCGAACATATGGTGCTAGGTAGTAAATTACGACAGCAGTGGAAAAATGCCCCCTACAACCCCGATCTGTATCTAGAGT
>JACKZZ010022048.1_pt1 | contig 31562 bp, 16 predicted proteins | sample 8027871 | NCBI WGS metagenome assembly JACKZZ01 (sample SAMN15724774, study PRJNA655200) | protist metagenome | isolation source: fluorescence activated cell sorting (FACS) single amplified genomes of... | place: USA: West Boothbay Harbor, Gulf of Maine | collected 2000-07-19
AAAAACGAATAGACCTCTTCATGTGAGTGAAGTGAGTGAGGAACAGATGCGTGCTTATGATTCCTATATGTCTTTGTTAGAAGCGGATTTTACTGGCGTCTTGTTATTGGCATATAAGACAATTGAACAAATGTCTCTTAATCGCAACACGAGCCTTGTAGGAGAAAGTGCTTGTCGAATCTTAATGCCCTATATCGATAAGCGTATATTGCAGAGCGCGGGCATCCACAGCGCTAAAGCAATGAGAGATCTGATCTATCGTGTTATTCGAAATGGTGGTAAGCCCAATGCTCGTTTAGCTATGATAATGGGATGCAAGAGACCTTCATGCTATTATGGTCAGTTAGGGTATCGACTTGTTGAAAATATATTAGAAAAGATGATGGATGATGATGATGCTCGGGCTACAAGGACTGATTTACGTGAGGCTATAATTACTGCCAAGAAGGAAAAGGATGAAAGTGATAAAATTGGTGGTAATGATGCTTTTGGTAATTTCGCGTCAAACAAAGAATCAGTATTAATAACATTTTTCTTTGGGCCTGGCACTACTAATTTCTGGCATAGGACTGTGCCAGTAGGGTCCAAATTGAAATTAGGATTGCTCTTAATGTCATTTATAGTGAAGATGTTAAAATCGATTGGAGTCACTGATTGCGAAAAATACCTGCCATTCCTCCCTTCTGATTCGGTATTAAGGAAATTATGCACGTATTGGGGGGTGGAGTGGTTCTTGAGTGATAGAGACCCGCACGCTGCTCAGGTTGTTGTTGACAATGTAGTGGTATTCGAGAAATTCCTTGACATTTCAATGAAAAGAAAGGATACTACTACGCATGAGAAGGATGTCCAGCGTGTGACTAAAAGAATGGTGGATGAGTTGAATAGAATCAAATCAGAATTAACGCGCAATCAGCTCAAGGATATGGAGAGAAGGAGGCGGATAAAGGCGTCGGTGAGGGGAATCAACGGGTTGACGGAGGAGGCGGCGAAGAAAATGGAGGAGGATCGGTTTAGAGAGTGGAAGGAGAGAGAGAGGAAGAAGGAGGAGGAGAGAGAGAGGAATAAGGAGTGGCAGCAGGATTACAACAGGAGAATGGAGGCACAAATCCGGATGGAAAAAGAGGAGACGGAAAGGAGGCTTGCCCTTGTGCGGCAGTACATCGACGTTGAGGATTCTACTTCCATGGGTGAATTCCTAACCGGTATCGACTGGATCAAATATCATGTCTTCAGGAGGTTGGTAATAAAGTACAAGAAATCAAACGGCATTTAGGCCAATGACAATTCATCAATTAATTTACACCAAGGCATTTTCTTTTATCAAAAAATAACCTTTAATAAATCAAACAATTTTCATGTAAATTAACAACTTAGTAACTAAATTATTGGTGTAAATAGTACTCCTTATCTATCCAGTGCGTCTTCACTGGATAGATAAATTGAAGTCCAGGGTTCCATGGGGTTCGAGGTTCCATGGGGGAGGAACCGGTGATAAACTCAATTTGCTCGTCGAAAACAAAATGTGCCCTCTAAGCTTGATTAGTATTTATCAATCAGCTAGCACATTCAAAGCACCCCATGATTGGGCTGCGTCTCCAATGAGTGCTACCGTAGCGTGGTTGATGTTCGCGGCGGATCTATGGGTTTGGTATAAGACATATTATTCTGAAGTAGATGCTGCTCGTCATGCACACAAGAAATATACAGCTCATAAAACCACAGGGATTGTCTTAGTGCATGCTATGAGTGGTGTACTAGAGACTTGTTTAGGTCTCATTGCCATCCTACTACCTACTGCTGCTGCTACTGGTGATGTCACAGTATGGTGGTGGAGGTCTACAGCAATTTGTGCTCTTTTCTTACACATTCCTACAGGTCTTTTGCTTTCTCCTAAAGTTTGGGGACTTAAACATATAACGGTCATTGGTTACTTTATTGTGGGATTTTTACGCGCACATAAAGCTATATTAACGCTTTATGATCCAGTTGCTAATCTACCAGATCTATGGATATTACTCCATATGGCTACTCTTGTGCGTCTTGTTGCCTACTATATATCACCATGGTCATCATCAGATGGCGGTCGAAGCGGTGATCTATTAACCGACCCATTAGTGTACACTTTCACTGTCACTGTTGCTGGACTAGTAACGCTCGGATTTGTATATCCACCCGCAATTAACCTCTTTGCTTTGGTAGTTCTAGCATTTGCTCATGCAATTTGGCCTTCTAATATAAGTACAAAGCGCATACCAACTGTGAGTGTTGCACCAACACCTATCATTCAGCAAGAGACAGAACAACAGCCAACTACTATTAGCTCTAGTTCAAGAGCAAGATCAAAGACACGATCGAAACGAAAAGTGTAAAGTAAAAGTACATGCAAGTTTTAGCTGTGTTTCCCTTTTCTTCCCGTTGTTTGTTTCAAAGAATACCCCGCAGTATTAGTAAGTAATTATTGTTTTAAAACTATTTTAGAGAAGTTAAACGATAATAAGATATTTTAAATCGAATCCCTTAGTATGGGAGGGTCGTGTCCCCGCTTAAACCATGAATCTCTCGTAAAAATAGAATAGTATGATATGAGTGGCGAGCGAGGGCCGTGCAATTGATTAAAGTTTCTCCTGAAAAAAAAAATGTAGATTTTTCTCACTTTACCTTCATAAATTCTTTAGAAATATGTCCAAGCTTTTGATCCTTGCTGCCGCTCTTGCTTCCGCATCTGCCGGTCTATTCGTGGAGAATCCTACTGCCTTGAAGGCTGCTTGGGATGAGTTCAAGACTACCCACAACAAGTCTTACGCTGGAACTGAGGATGAGCACCGTTTCGGTAAGTAATTATTTTTTTCTTTGCCAAGTATAGCTTGCCACACTGACAATTGATTGTTCTAACATATTCACGATTTTTATTATTATTTTATTCCTATCGAAATTATGATTTCTTTTATTTTGTTATTTAATAGTTCACTTCGTTCGCAACTTGAAGCTTGCTGACGAGCGCAATGCTGCCGAGATTGCTGCTGGTGGTTCCGCTGTTCACGGTATCACCAAGTTCTCTGACTGGTCTACTGAGGAGTTCACCGCTTTCCTAGGTGCCAGCAAGCCTTCTGGTCATGCCAGCAAGGCCGAAAAGGCACAGGTCGTTCACTCCAAGCAGCAATCTTCTGCTGTTGTTGACTGGACTGGAATCTACACTACCCCTGTAAAGAACCAGGGTCAGTGCGGTTCTTGCTGGGCTTTTTCTGCTACTGAGCAGATTGAGTCTGACACTATGCGCACTCTTGGCAAGACCTACGTTCTTGCACCTGAACAGATCGTTCAGTGTGCTGCCAACGGACAGGGCTGCAATGGTGGCTGGACCGAGGAGGCGTACATGTACGTCAAGAAGGCTGGTGGCATGGAGCAGGAGTCCGACTATCCTTACATCTCCGGTACCCACCCTCTCCAGACTGGCTGCACTGCCAAGGCTAATGAGAACGTCGTAACCGTTTCTAAGTACTATACTGTTGATGGTGAGGATGACATGGGAGCTTATGTCTCTAGCACTGGTCCTCTCTCTGTTTGCGTTGATGCCAACTCCTGGTCTTCTTATACCGGTGGTATCCTCACCACTTGTGGTAAGCAGGTCGACCACTGCGTACAGGCCGTTGGGGTGCAAGTCGGTAACTACTGGAAGGTCAGAAACTCTTGGGGTACTGACTGGGGCGAGAGCGGATTCATCCGTCTTGCTTATGGCAAAGATACTTGCGCCATCACCAACGACCCTACCTACACTGCCGTCTCTCTCGTCTAAGTAAGATAATTGAAGTTTTGGAAACTATGTAAAAAAACAAACGAGCAAAAATATATATCTCTACAAAGGTTACTTCATGTACCCTCAAACAAATGTAGATCAATAAATCAACTAAAATTATTACAAAAATGTGTGCTATTATTTTATTACCCATAATCTAAATAACCAAACTATATTTTATTACGAAGTACGGATATCAAATCACAGTCTTTCGAGTTGAAAATTTTACTTCCCAAACCACCCCATACCGGTCTATAGAAAGGGTTAGAAGAACTCGCTATTGTTACTAGGATTCGTGATGTGTGTCGTTGAGATGGCGACTGTTCGCATGGTGTATATGTATACTATCCCCCCCCCTTCCGATTAGTTTTTTTGCCAGATGCGATAAAGTTCCAGAACAATTTGGACCCCCCGATGGGGTAACGATGGTCGTAAGGCAATACACAGGTTCTTCGTGTCCATGAAGGTGCTTGCTGTGTTTCACTTCATGTATAGCTGCTTGGGTGTCGCATTCTGATACTAGCCATAGTCTTTCCTCCTTCATTTCTAACATTAGCTAACTTTAGATTTTCCATCTCTCTAGTGTATTTTTTTGTTTCGTTTTTTGCTGTCTTGGTTGATATTGTTGCTTTTGCCGCAATGGGTTTCCACACAAAGAGAATTAAAAAGAAAAGAGAAGAACAAAAGAGACTTAGTCCGCTGATACCATAATTGGAGAATATATAAGTACCAATGAGGGGCCCGACCCCTCCGGCAACAGCGAAAATGGAGTGTTCAATGCCCATCAAAGTACCAACCATTGATTTTGGTACTATCGCCTGTGTTCCCGCTGTAATTCCAGTTGCTAGACCATATTGGAATGTAGATAAGGCCAAAGAAAGTCCTACAAATAGATAGCCATGTGATAGTGTAGCTCCTTGCTCTAAGTCCAAGAGAGATGTAGAGGGATTGAATAAGCTCGCTTGAATTGCATATATTGACCCCATTACAACAATACAATTACGCACAACCGAGTTCACTTCACCTCCCAGTGCAGCTGTTAGTGGTTCTAATAAGAATCCATTAGCAAACCCGCCAAATGCTTGCTGAGCGCTCATTACTTTTCCCATGGCATTTTCGTCAAAGTCAAGTTGGTTCTTCAACACTAATGGTTGGGCACTTCGAGCCATGTTATTCGCGAGCCCAGTTGCTACCTTCACACTAAGGAGTGAACCAGTAATGTATAATAGGTGAGATGCTCGCTGTATCCAAGACAATGGACCAGATTCAACCTCCCCCTTTCCTTTCCCTTTATTGTCCTTATCCTTATCCTTGTCCTTGTCCTTATCCCCCAAGGCAGGTGCTGTCAAGCTATCAGGTAGGAGAAGCACTAGTCCACAGGCAACAATACTGCCCACTGTTGCTAATCGAGCAGTGTAGTAGTAATCTCCCGAGACCCCAAAATAGCCACCTAGATATAGCCCACTAGTGCTGCCAATAGTGTAAGCAGTGGTCAATCTGCCCAATGCTCGCACTCTGTCTGGTCCGTCTGATGTTACAGTAGCAACTGCAGTCTGTGCGCATAGAAAGCCACCCATTAACATACCAGGTACTTTAGACAAGAACAATATTGGTAAGGAATCAGAGACGCTCAGCAAGTAGTATTGCATGGCGCAAGCTATAAAATTTACGATCAATCCAACTCGTACACCATATCTGTCTAAAATAGAACCCATTACTAAGCTCCCAAAACCTTGCATGACACTAAAGAAGGAAGTCACTTGTGCGTATGCTGCAGATGCCTCTACAGTACCACCCTTCACTAACTTGTCCACCAAGAAAGGCTCGATTGGCCTTTGAAGTTGATAACAAAGCGCATAGATGACTATTAAACCATAGATTACCCAAGTATTGAAAGTAGTAGATGAAGATGAAGATTGGGTCATTCTTTTAACCCCCACAGACATTGTCAGATGAAGATTGTAGATCGAGAACACCCGACTGCCCGAAATCCACTTCCAAAAAATACTTCTCAACACCACAACACCGGAACACCACGAGGAAAAAAAAAATTGAGGAGGAGGGACCCTACCTTCGTTATGAGCGCTTTATCAGATGGCTTGTAAGTGGAATTTCTCTAGATAGGGTAGTTTTTGTTTGATAAATAAGGAAGCTACGCAATGTTAGGGAAGTTAAACATCAAACAAGCGTTTGGTATTTCCCAGAATGCAAAGACATGCTTAGAATTTTGCGATGAACGTAACCTTGTTTATTCGGCTGGGCATAATGCCGTAGTTATGAACTTGGATACCAAAGAACAGTTATTTATCCCTGGTGCCACACAAGTTTATCATTCACTTGGTATAACAGCACTTGCAGTTTCTGGTCCAAAGAAAGTAATTGCTGTTGCTGAACGTGCCGAACCAGTTGCTGGTTGTACTTTTTATGATACTACAGGGATGACTTTACGTCGAAGAAAAGTAGTACAATATCCAGAATTAGGTTCTAAAACAATAGCATCAATTGCTTTTTCTAATGATGGTCGTTATTTCCTGATGCAAGGCGGTGCACCCGATTGGAACTTAACCATGTGGAATGTTGAAAAGGCACCTAAATTGATGGCACATGTAAAGCTTAATTCGTCTGAAGATATTTCTGTTGATGAATGCTCATTTTGTCCTTGGGATGCGAATATTTGTGTTGTAGTAGGTAAAGGTATGATGAAGATTTTCCGTTTTTCAGAAGGTCATTTTCGTCCTCATAATATTTCTCTACGAAGAGATACTGCTCATTTCACATCACATGCATGGTTAAACTCGGACGATAGATTAATTGTAGGTAACAAACAAGGTGAAATCTTGCTTATTGAGAATCTTGAGTTCCGAGCTATTGTTTACCCAACAGGTGCTGGAGGTGAAGAGAATTTACCTATCCTTTCGTTATGTGCAACAAATAATGGATTTTTGGCTGGTACAGTAGCTGGCGAGTTGCGTGTTTTTGACAAGAATGAAGAGGCGAAAGAACATTATAAATTAGATAAGCAGATTTATATCCCTCAAGATAAATCAGATGTGATCTCTATTGCTGTAGGTACTGAAGATAATGCTATCGTTGTCACGAATAATCAACAATTGTTTAATGTTATGTTACACACACAAGGCGATGCTGGAAAAGATAGCACTGACCCTAATCAATGCGACTACCTCCTTACACAATTCCACTCACCAGCTGGAGCACTAGTTGCTTCAATTACTGGGATATCGTTTGCGTTATGGAAACCAATCGTTGCAACATGCGGTAAAGATCGAACAGTTCGACTTTGGAATCTTACAGAACGTGTACAAGAGACAAGAAAGGATCTTACTGATGAACCTGTAGGTCTTTCAATGCACCCTTCTGGACTTTATATTGTTGTTGCATTTATTGACCGCCTTAAAGTTTTCTCAATTTTATTGACTGGACTTACAGAATCAAAAGATATTCCAGTGCGTCAATGTAATGCCGTTTGTTATTCGACTGGTGGTCAATTCATTGCTTGTTCGTCAGGTTCTTCTATTCTTGTTTTTGACGCCAATACTGGCACTCAAATCACAGCACTTCGAGGCCATACGAGTCGAATTCGTGATATTAAATGGATTATGAATGATTCTCGCATGATTACTGTTGGTGCTGAAGGTTCTGTTTTGACCTGGGATGTGATGCCTACTCTTCGATTACCTGATGAAGATGTGACAGGCAATCCTTACCTTGCTGGTGCATCAAATCCTGAAGGAACTAGGAGTTATGTTGTAACTGCCGAAAAGAATATTCGCGAAGTTTTACTTGAAAGGATTTATGATACATCAACTGGTCTCGATATTACTCCTTCAGTTCCTCGTGAACTTAGCTTGAAAAGGTCTGTAGGTCCAATGATATTTGATGAATCTCGTTCTGTTGTTTTTATGGGAACAACTGATGATGATGCTCCTGGTGCAGTTATTACTACAATGGTTAGTCCTAATCTTTCTTCAATGTATGAGACTGTATCCCTTCATTCTGGTGTTATTACAGCAATGCAAATTTCACCTGATGGTTCTCAATTGGTAACTGGTGATGAAAGCGGTATTCTCATTGTATCTGACATTGAGGGACAAGGTGGTCATAAAACATTAGCAATGAAAATGATAGAAGGTACAGCAGCATTTGAGTTTCATGATGAAGTTTTGATTCAAAAGCAAGATCTTGAGTATAAGAAGAAGAAGATTATTGAATTAACGGGTAAGGTTGATGAATTGAAATTGAATAATGAGCATCAACTTCGATTAAAAGAAATGGATCACAAAGCCAAAGTTAAAGAGATAAGTACTCGATTTAACAAAGATTTAGAGATTGAAAGGCAACAATATAATGAGATGCAAGAGGAAAAAGGAATGGTTGAAAGGTCATTTAAAGAACAAATGACTGACTCAGCTACTACTAATGAAATTCAGTTGTCAAAGATCAAATCTAAATATGAATATAAACTCAATCAAGAAGAAGAGCGTCATCGTGCTCTCAAATCAGATACATTACAATCACATCAACGTTGGAATGATGAAAATTCTGCCCTTATTGAATCTCATCAAGATTATTTGCGTGACTTGACTGCAGAATATGAAGAGAAATTGCGTATTGAAACTCAAGAACAAAAGGATGTTTTACAAACAAAACAGGACTTGCAAGTTGAATCTGATGTAATGTTAAAGGATATTGATGAAGATGGAAATATGGAAGTAAGTGTAATGAAGACTCGATTTGAGAGTCGTTTAAAATCTGAGGATGAGGCTGGCGTTGCATTGATGGCAGAACATGCTGTCCTTAAGAAAAATCTTCAATTATTAGTAAAAGATGCCAATCAACAAAAGGATGATATCAAGAAGCTAAAAGATCGCGAACAACGTCTTATAGAAACAATCAAATCACTTGAGAAGGATATTCAATCTCACAAGAAGGAAATGAGAGAGAGAGAGGAGACAATTAGCGATAAGGAAAAACGAATTTTCGATTTAAAGAAAAAGAATCAAGAGTTAGAAAAATTCCGTTTTGTTCTTGATTATAAAATCAAAGAATTGAAACTTCAAATTGCACCACGTGAAGCAGAAATTGCTACAATGCGGAAACAGATCGAAGAAATGGATTTAGAACTTGAACAATATCATAAATCGAATCGTGCTCTCAATCTCATGATAGGTGATCTGAAACTTAAATTGGATGGTATTCGAAAAGAATTGGATTCACAAGTAGAAAGAATGTCAACAAATACTCGTATTCAAGCTCAGATCAAACGTGATGTTCGTGACTTAGGTGATGCTCGAGTTGATAATGCTACACTTAAAGCAAAGGTTATTGCTCTGTATCGAACTTATGTTCAAGAAGAATCAACAGGTGCTGCTAAACGAGCTTCTGGGACTGGATCTGGTAATGTTAATGAAAGCGAAGACCCACAAGCTGTTTACAATAGAGATCGCGAGACAATGGAGCGCAATTTAGAAGGTTTGAAAAAGGCACTTAAGCAAGATGCGGTATCATTCAAGAGAGATTTAGGTAAAATGCAGAGAGAAAATGTTATGTTAACAAGTGAATTAAATGAACTTCGAAAGGATTCACGTAATATGCAGTTACAGAAGAAAGCGATTGAAAAGGCATATACTGCTGGTCTTAATACTAAAGATAGAATAGTTGAGCTTATGGGAGTACTTCATATGAAAGTCCCTCGAGCATTACAAGAAACAGCACCTGCATTGAAAAAGAAGTCTTCAAAGACAAAAACTTTATCTACAACTTCTTATCCTGCTGCTCCTGGTAAATCAACTGAGCCCGCGCTTGAACCTACTGCAACTCCTATTCAACCTGACACACCAAACAATGGTTTCGAAAGTCCACATGCATTTGGTCGTGTAGGTTCTCCACGTACAGCTGCTCTTAGAACAACTTCTGCTGGAGGCCATGTACTTGATAAGGCTAGGACTGCTAAACTTGCTGGCGGAAAAACAAGTGTGGCAGATCATTGGGAAGCATGGAGAGAGATTCAAATTCAGCATGATCAGATGCGCGGTCTTGAAGAAAAACTCCAGAATTTATGCTTTTCTCTAGAGATTGACCCAATTCAAATGCTCTCATCAATTGATGCTACTCTGGCATCTAATCATCACCTATGATTCGATTCGTATTTATCTGTCTAACTAAAATGCAGCGATGATGCATAATGTACATATTCAAAAAAGGATTTTTTATATACGTCTTTGTACTTTTCTAATAAAAACTAGGTAAAAAATAAATAAAAATACCAATGAATAAAAATACTACTGTGTTGTTTCAGTGTTTCTCTCGCCACAAAGCAATCAAATATCAAACATTCTTAAGTGAAAAATACAATTTTATTTTACAATCAAAAACAATAAAACGTATTGACTACATAACGATACATTTTGAAGATTCCTGCTCAATATCTCCTCTTTTAAATGATTTGGATTTCTTTCTATTACTTATAGTAGCAACACCATTAATAGTGTTTTCATTTCCATCATTTTGTACAAATTCTCTATCTTTCATTTTCTCACTGCTACTGTTTGTACTACTACAACTACTGCTACTACTACTCTTGCTACCTTCATTACTTTTTCTATTACCAGTATTACTAGTTTCTTTCGCAAGTTTTTGAGAATATTCATAACATCTCGCAATATTAAGTTGGGCTTTCTTTGTGTATTGATGTTCAGATCCATATAGATTGATGAATATCTGTAAAGCGCCATGGTAGCATGTCAATACATCATCATAATCAGAGGGCGCCTTTGAACCATCTGTATTAATAGCCTTGGCCATCACTGAACCCAAATTGTTTAAGAGTTTAGCTACATCTACATGGTCACTTCCATGACATTGCTGTGTGATATCTACAGCCCTCTTAAAGGCAGAAATAGATTCATCCAATTGGCCTTCTTTATCATACATGAAAGCTAGACTTCGGTAGGTATGAGCAACTTTGATATTTTCATCACCAAATTCGAGTTTACGCTCCTTAAGAAGAGTATTTAGATCTTCAAGCGCCGTATCCCCAGCCTCACTAATAAACGAAAATTGACGCTTTAAACTTGGTCCGAGCATATTCTACACGGAGCCGTTTATTGTCGCAAATACAAGAATGTCTACGGCTCTTTAATCAGTCGACGTTTTCTTTGGCTTTTGGGAAAATGATAAAGCTTCAGTGTGAGGGTATTTTAGGTCGAGAGGATCCGGTTGAAATCGAAATCGACAGTTACTTAATAACAATAGTTAACTACGAGAAATTAATTGGTCAAACTCTAATGGCTACACAAGGTTAAATATCCTGTTTACTCCTGCGATCACCAGGAAAGTCCTTGTCCGGTGGTCCCAAATAATTCCTCCAACTTTTGTAACTTAATGACGTTTGGGAAAGGGGTCCCGTAGGTTACTCCTTCTTGATTCGTCGTTGGCGGCTACGGAGCGTCACCCTTTATGGGTTGTTAGATCCCCATCATGAGCAAAGAAAATAGAAGCATCGCCATCTAATAATGACAGTATAATATACACCATTATGTGCCAAATTTAGTGTTTTCAAAGAGTTTAATGCACATCCTTTAAATGAACTCAATAAATGGGTAAACATACCAGCATCGAAAGCACTACCTTAAAATGATAAAGCTACAAGGTTTGACAAATATAGAGATGTTCCTAAAGCATTTGAAATATCGGATATCGACAGTTACTGTTGTTTTCATAAGCAATCCAAAGAAATTGTGCACTGAAGTACAAGTTTATCTTAAAAAGTGAAGAAAAAGTAGGTTGCGCCTGATTCAACACAGAAAGCCCCAATTGCCGGTCTATCTGGTTAGGCTTAACTCTAAAACCTCCTGGCTTCGGTGCTTGGCACAGCGTAACACCGAGCAGGAGGGACTGACTGGCATGACTGGTGATCTGGGGGACAGCCAGTGACCAACTCTTTTTGGCGCCATAATCGGGTACTAGAGGGAAGTTTTGTTTTAAAATATCGTATCTGTCTGTCGATCTACTTGATTACTTTTCGATTTGGGCTGATTTTCTTCAAGACAAGTCGTATTTTATTGATAATTATCACATTTTAGAAAAAAATGGCTGAAGTCACCAACGATACATCACTAGAGGTGGAAGAGTCAATTGATGTAGATCAGGTTGCAACTGAATCACAAGAGGTTGATGAGACGGATATGAATCTGTTCGCTTTGTGCAATGTGGTTAACTTTGATGTAATTAAAACCTATGATGCAATGGGGATTGGTAGAGAAAGGTTTCCAGAACAAGCTTTACAAGCTTCTCATCACATTATAACCAATTCTCAGAGTTCTAGAGCAAGACCTGATCTAGTCCGTACTAAGCGTGCTCCAGATAAACATAGTATTGAAGATAATTATGTTGTTCATCCTAGGAAGAAATACCACGAGAGTGGTATTGAGAAGTATCCCCCTGGTAAGCGTGTTAAATGGACTAGTGATAAAGATAAGAGTCTATTGAAAGCGATTGAAGAGTCTGTAAGTCCTGAGGAGCGAGATAAACCAATTCACAACCATTACCATTGGAAAGAAATTGCATCAAGATTGGAAAACATCTCAGCGAAACAAGCGCGAGAGCGTTATAATAACCATTTAATTCCAACTTTGAACTCAGGTGCATGGACAGAGGAAGAAGATACTCTTATTATTTCTGCTCAAAAGGCTCTTGGTAACAAATGGGCTAAGATGAAAATTCTTTTAGTGAATCGTAATGAACACAGTATCAAGAATCGATGGATGAAACTTCAAAGGGAATGCAATTCTAGACCTGATTTGAGACAGAAATTCCAAGCCATTCCAGCTAGTTCCATGAGTTCATTAGGCCCTGAGTATTACAGTATGCCCAGTTACCAAGGCACTGCTACTTATTCAGGTGGAGTCAATTATGGAGATTCAACCTTTATGGATATTCCTCAATACGGAAGTTCAAGAGAGGGCTCAGATGAAACCCCAAAATAAAAATAAAAATGAAATAAAAAGTCACTAACAACCATCCAAATTAAACCCAAAGAAGATGATAGTAGATCAATAGTACGAAGCATCACCATAAATCATCATCAGTCATGAGCATTTACAATCATACCTGACCCCGTTTTCGCTTTACTGCGTGGCGACAAGAGCATTCATTTGCGCAATAATTTAGCCTTTTGAAGAATAAAAATTTCACTTTTCTTGCTGATATAAATCTTCAATAGGTGTATAACTCACAGAACACATTGCCCGTTGTATCAATTGTATTTTAATTACTAGGTAGATAACCAATCTTTTCTTTTGTAGTATCACATTCTTTCTGCAGATGTCACCCATATTTTACTTTCATTAAACTTTTTTGTTCCCAGGAGTAAGATTACCCGTTTCTACTTAAGAGAAAAAATACAAAATCAATCAATAATACAATACACTTTTTCTGTAGGATGAAACCATTTATCTTTCTTTTATTAACAAAATCATTTTTTCCCCTAAAATACTAAGTACAAATCTAAACAAGTTGAGGCAACATAGATGATCTTGGAGAAGTTTCTTCGTGCTCATACTTAGTTTTTGACTTTACCCTTGACCTTCTTACGGGACCATCAGAATCCGATACTATTTTTTTATCTTTCTTTGGTTGCTTTATTTGAGCCAAGCCTTTACCTCCACTACCATCTCCGTATATAACATCTTCGCTATCGATAGCCCCAAAACCCCAATCAGAAATGGGCCCGGCATTCTCATTAGAGCCAGCTTCATCAGGCAAATTTGGTACATAACTAATAGCAGGATTAGCTGCTTGGTTAATTCCTTGATGCTGTTGATATTTCTGAATACTACTATGGGAACTTGATGGTGCTGATGACACAATTGGTTCATCATCTTCATAATCATCATTATAGATATCTTCTTCCTCTTCTTCATCCCTTCGTTTTCGACTTTGACTGGAGTTTGCATTACTTCGTTGACCTTGTTTGATATCCGGCATAAATCCACCACCACCAGAAAGCATTTGTTGTTGTTGTTCATATAACTTCCTTTCTTTCTCTTTTTTATCACGCTTCTTTCTTCGTCGACGTTCCTTTTCTTCGTCATCCATCACCTTTCCTTGATTGTTACCACCCTGTGCTCTACCAAGATTATTCACAGAAGACATATTCATTGTCATACCCATATCTTGCTTACCTAGACCCCCCGCAACAGTCGGCATAGAAGGGAGAGACGAGTGCACAGAATACATAGTTTGTTGTTGCTGTTGATTATTTCCATTTTTAATATTGGGCAATGCACCACCACCACCCATACTGGAAAAGCTTTGCATACCTCCACCACGCATCGTTTCACCCATTTTTTGGGTGATATTCTGCTTTGGCATAGAACCTCCACCGTCACCATTAGAACCACCACCACCACCAGCTTTCGATTTGAGATAAGGAATTTCCCATTCTTGCTCATCCTCATCCCATTTGCTCTTTTCCAAAGCACGTTTGAATTCTTTCTCACCTAAAAGTGATTGACAAATCATTTCAAATAAGCGCATATCTCGGTTTTGTTGACGAATTTCATCCAAAAGATTCTCTTTTTCAATGTAAAACTCTTCTCTATAGTCATCTAACTCTCTTTGCTTCACTTTAATTTGTTTATTAGCCTTTTTACGAATTGCGCGCACTTTTGCCTCGAGGGCTTCAGCATCTTCAGCCTGTTTTTCATTAGAATTCTTTTGAGGAGCAGAAGTAACCAAATCTCTTAATTCATCCATTTCATCTTGCATAGCTTTCTTTTCTTTGTTAACACGTTCAAGTTCAAGTTTTGCTTTTTGCTCTTTCTTTCTTTTAGCTCTTGCAACACGTTCCCAATGAATTCTTTCAGTTTCAACTCGTTGTCGTTCAATTTCAATAGCATGATCATTTGCATCACCTTCTTTTCCATCAATAACCCCAACCTGTTCTTCAAAAGTCCCACTACTCCCAAGATTAGTTACAAGACCTCTTTGTAACTCCGCTAAACGTTGTTCCATTTCCATTCGAGCATTTCTTTCTTCTAAAAGCGCTTTATTCATTTCATCCAATTCAGTAGCATTAGAAGAAGAGGAAGGTGAAGCCTGAACAGGTGAAGCCATAGAAGCGAAATCGATTATTCCATCAGGTGCAGATGAAGTAACAGGAGCAGGAACAGGAGCAGCAGCAGCAGCAGGTGCTAGTAAAGGTTGACCACTTTGAGCTGCAAGAAGCATTTGTCGAAGCTTTTCAATTTCATCTTTATATTCACGAAGCATAGCATCTTTAGGATCTTCATTAATTTTAGGCTTATTCTTGATATTTTTGGCTCTATTAGCATAACGAAGGGTAGACATTGTTTCATCCCAATTATAATCAGCAGGACTAATAGCTGCTACCATAAGTGTCTTAGTATTACCACCAAGTGAATCTTGTAGTAGACGTGTAAGTTTAGAATCACGATATGGAATATGACCACCTTTTGCATCAGCAAGGGCACCAATCACATTACCTAAAGCAGACAATGATTTATTAATATTTGCACCCTCACGTAACAAATCACCACTTGCACCAGTTTTCTTTTGTCGTTCTGAACCAGCTAAATCAACAAGATTAAGTTTACCAGCACGAATGTTTTCACGCCCAGTTTCATCTGTTGATGATGCTTCTACAATAACAGTAAAAATAGAATGACTTCGTGATGATTCGGCATTCATTGCAGTAGCAGCAACAGTACGGTTAGCTTGGCCCTTATCCAACATTTTATTCAAATCAGCTTCATTCTCGACGACCATTTCTGTTAAACCTTTAACAAAGACTCCCTTATCAGGATCTTCTTTTATTTCACATTTGACTTTATCTTTTCCAATCTTTTTCGGATCCGCTAATAAATCTTTAATCTCTTCTTGATAGATTTCAAGATAAGCACATCGTACAAGAAATTCAACATCTTTAGAAGCTTTAATAGCTTCAAAAACATGTGAACATGCATTTGGAATGACACCCTTAAGTTCTTCAGGGCCATTAGTAGGACCTTGCATCGTAAATGATTTACCACAACCAGTTTGACCATATGCAAATATAGTTCCATTAAAACCTTCCAAGACACTTTCAATCAAACTAAAACAACTTTCTTCATAAAAATTACGTTGAATCGTTTTCTCATCATATACAGCATCAAAAGTAAACCCACGATCATCTTCAGGTTTCGAAGGGTTCTTAATATAAACCTGACCAGCTTCTAAATCCATTGAAATAATGTTACCTCGATTTTCATTCTTTTCCTTAGTATTCATAGGGCGGCATCGTACCACTACCTGGACACACTCACCTTCACCTTTCTTCTTCTCAGCCATAATCTATCTAAAACGATTTATATGATCTATAGAGATTGACTGATCTGAGGATTGTCCACAATAACGTCGGATTTATACCGTTCATTTATTTAAGAAACCGTGGTTACGTAATTATAAGAATTTCTCTCTAAAAAATAAACTCAAGTACTGTATGTACTGTATAAAATATAAAATAAACTAAATAAAGATCATACTCTCGATGGGGGCGATTTTCGATTATCATAATCTTGATATGATTTCGTTGAAGTAGGATCTCCACAATATTGGTAAATAGCCGCAATAATGTGTACAATCGAAATTTTTCCAATTAACTGATTTATCCGAAGAATGCTTTGCGTCATAGTAAATATTGCTCAAATCTCGAAAGGGAATTCGAAAATAATCTGGATTGCATTTGGTACATTCTCTATTATAATCATACTTTTTAGTGGCAGTAGTGGCAGTAATATTTATACGAGACAAGAACGGTGTATAATCATATGGTTCCGCACTGATCTTAAAAGCACCTTCCTCGCCGCTAGGTAACCAATAATTTTCCCTATATTCACCCATTGTTTCATTAATTGGCAAACACTTGTGTTCATTCTTCGGCGAGCCATAATACCAAGTTTTGCTTGCATGCATGTTAAATGTACCAAATGGTTGCATTCCGAAGTGTTGCACGCTCGATTCACGAAAGAAAAAATGGTTATTCTTATTTGGATGTCTCAAGAAATAAGGAGATTGAAGATACCGGAATATAGTGGCCAGTTTGGCCGCATGCCACTTTGGGCCAGCCTTCTTACGCTCATGTATTCCAATATTTGCTGTTAAAACAAAACCCGAAAAATCTGTAGTTTCATCAAGATCTTTGATATAACCTATAAACCAATTCATAGTAGAGGGTCCATATTTATTAATCCATGCACGGTCAATATTTTCCAAACCTTTCAGAATAAATTCTGACCATACAGCCAAGTAAAACAATTTAATAATCAATATTTTTTTAGATGAACCTTCTTCTTCTCGAATTGGAATTGTAAAAGTATACTCTGTAATACCAAATTTATTTTTACCAAGAAAAGGATCAACAGAAGCAGTTGGAGTTTCACGAAATAAACTACATGCCAAGCCTTTTAAACTATCGCGTGTGATGGAATCACCAAGCATTATCAACGCACGATTTGATTGATTTAAATTAACTAGAAAATCGGTTATTGGAGTATGCTTGGGGTTATTATTCAAGTAGAAAGTTTCGTTCGTATACTTGCCATACTGAACAGGACGCATACGTAAGGAATCAGGAGAATATTGACACCAATAGACAGAAGAACACAAAAGATCATACTCAGTCTTTACTAAATGTTTGCATTTTTGGTGATTATTACCTCTCTTCGTCAACATACAAACATCATAATCAGTATACCAGTTTGATAGCTCTTCATTAGACATCTGAACCAACTCTAACGCATCTGCACAAAAGTGCATTATTAATAATATCAACAAACCTATATATATCATCTTTCTTTTCAAACAAAACTGCAATATTACACTCCTATCTTTAATGTGACATTATATTCGTGAAACGAGAGAGATAAAAAGTGTATGATTAATGCCACGCCAATTTGCATATGTCCGAAGAAAAAAAGATAACTGACTCTCCCAACAGGTGGTTTAAAGCAATTTTGGTCTTTATTTATTTATTACTACACAACTACTAAATTCTTCTACCTACGTTTTAAAATCTTTTCTTCAAAACTTTGTACTTTCTTTCTTTCTAACTTTCTTTCTAAAAAAAAAAGAATTCCTGGAATTGCGCACTCTGAAAAAATGTTTTACTTTTTGTTTTCATTTTACAGAGAATCAGTACGACTGTAAGATCCACTTCTGAATGAACCACTTCTCTCTCTAGCACGCTCACTTTCACGTTCAGCAGAATTTGTAATTAATGGTGAACGTGTGAGAGCGCTAGCCGCCATGGCCGGATCAGTTCGAATCTTAATCATATCTTCCACAATTTCTCCTAATGTATTTGTTCTGGGTCTGCCAGTAGGTTCATCGGAATCAATAGCTTCATAACCACCGCGAGAGGGTTCACAGAAACCTGCGATTGTTATACTTCCATTGTAAACAGCAGTTCCGAATAGAAGAATGCAGAGGCCAATTAATTGTAACCATGATCCAGGTGTCCATTCTTCACCAAGACCGGTACCCGGCGCAATGTAATAAAACATAGCAAGATCAAGGCCCCAAACAGAAATAGGTCTGAAATTATCTAAAATGGCATGCCAAATAGCAGAAAGCAATTGAGTGACGTATACAGCAGCAATATTATACATAGTGACGGTGACTACAAAACCAGTAACAAGATACGATAAGCGCTCATTAGATACGACCATTTCCCAAGAATCAAAAGGATTCTCAAAAGAACCATTATCTTTACCAGGAATGTAATATGCCAAGGGATATACAATAAGAACTGTAATAAAGAAGCCCCAAATACCTTCCATACCAATAACCACGAGTGGAGGACAGTTAACATCGCCAGTATTCATGACTTTCTCTTCAAATACATATTGAACACCTTGAGCAAGACATCCTAAAACAACCAAAGCTACACCAACCATTGGGTTACGGTCATTCACTGGAGCAGCAAGATGTACAGCAAGATGTCCATGTTCAGCCGAGTGTTGATCAGGATAGTACACATCAGTAGGAGCTGAAAGAGGATCAGCATCAATACCATAATCGTCATTATGGTGATGGTGATTACTTAATAATCTAGCATCAGCAGCACCACCAGCAAGATCAGCACCTGAAGCAACTGGACCAGCAACAAATGCACTAAAAGCTACAAGAAGCATCGAGAAAGCAATCATACCTATACCAATCTTCATGTGTTTTTCAAGGGAATGCCCAAGGCCATAAATTTTAAGTACAGCAGTGATAACAATAACACTACCACGCATCATTTGCCATAATGATGCGGTAATATATAACTGAGCAACTAGAAGAAGAAGTGTACAAAGTAAATCACACACTGATGGGATAATAAGAGAAACATATGTCTTTGCATTCACTTTATCTCTATCTTCAGGCTTAGTAAATATGAACTGCTGAATCAACCAAATAAAATAGGCAGGAACCATTGCAGAAAACATTACAAGAAGCATAAAAATAGGCTTCTCAAACATTTTGGGTACACCATCGATACCTGTGCTCTCTGTAGAGTAGGCAAACTTGCAAGTCAAACAACTAAAGGTACCAGCACACAAACCTGCACAAAATACCAACAGAGAGCTCATAGAGCACTGCTTCTCATCAGCACTATGGCTTGACATCCTTTTGAAATAAAAGGACTAACCTAACACAGCTGAATGGCTTCCCTTTTCAAAGGTCTTGGTCAAGCCCCGGTCCACGGAGAGCCAAATTGCCGTCCTGGACATCACAATAGGGAAACGCGAAATTCGACCGCTCCCTGTCAGGTTTCGTGGTGAATGTCATGGCTCCTTGTGCCTTATCGTGTGAGAAGGTATTCAATAGAATAGGTACAACTTATCCCAGTTAAGTCTACCACAAAACTAATAATAATGATGCATAACGAAGGGGATAATGTTGTTGTAGTGGTACCTCGCGGTCAACACCACAGCACCACAACATTGTCACCTCAAACAAAAGATCGCGAAATCCAGGTCCAGAAATAGGAAATAGGACCGTATGTATCTATCAATAGTTTGTTATCTAGTTCTTCTCATTTTTATGTCAAAGGAGATATCTGCATCTGCATCTTCTTCTTCTTCTTCCTCTTCTTCTTCTTCTTCTTCTTCTTCTTCTTCTTCTAATTCTTCTAATTCTTCTTCTTCTGATAGGATGAAGAGACTTGTTTGGGACGAATCTTTAAAAAGTGCATTGTCAAAGCTTATTCCACCACTTTCATTTTCCATGCACAAAGGCTCAAGCTGTCGATTAGCTGTAGTTGGAGGTTCAGTTGAATATCATGGTGCAGCGTATTTTGCAGGGGAATCTGGTTTGAAGATGGGAGGTGATCTTTGTCGTATATTTTGTGATTCAAGTGCCGCTATTCCAATTAAATGCTTATCTCCTGAACTCATGGTGACTCCTATTTTCGATGTATCTAATAACAAAACATTCAATGATTCTTCTTCTTCTTCTTCTTCTCCAACATCAGGTTCAGGTGCAGATTCAGTGAAAAATGCCTTTCCACAATTACATTCAATTGTAGTGGGACCTGGACTGAGTCGTGACCCTATTGCTCTTGATGCAGCGAAACAAATTGTCACATCAGCTGTTCAGGATGGAAAGCCCGTGGTCATTGATGCGGACGGTCTATATATGTTATGTCAAAATGATAATCTCGAGATTATTCGCAGTTCTCCGCATGCCATCCTCACACCGAATGCGGTCGAATTTAAACGATTGGTTGCTGCAGCGAGAATACTCCCACCACTACTACAACATACGAACCCTTTTGATATTTTTGATGATATTGTTATTGGAAGTACAGATGTTATTAGTGGTACTCATGATGTTGATATTGGTGTTGGTGTTGATATTGGTGTTGATATTGGTGTAGGTGAATCCAAGTCTAAGACTGATAAGAAAAAAAGGATAGTGACCGCGAAGGAGTACGATCCCTTATTATTAGAAGCTCTTTGCACTCATCTCGGTAACATTACTATTCTTCTTAAAGGTGCACAAGACTTGATTTCTGCTGGTAACGGAGTATTTCAAATCGCTGAAAAGGGTTCTCCTCGTAGATGTGGAGGACAAGGTGATTTGCTAGCAGGTACAACTGCTGTTGCTGCCCATTGGTCATCCTCTATGTTAGTACCAAAACCCTCCTCTTCACTTTCTTCTATTGCGACAAGAACGGGATTACTCAACGAAATTTATCCTAATTCTATTTTACCAAGTACAGTTTGGGCATGTGTTATCAGCTCCATTCTTGTACGGAGAGCAGCAGTAATGGCATTCGAAGAAAAGAAAAGAGCCACATCATCTAATGATATTCTTCAATATATTGGAGAAGCTTTTGAAGATATGTTTCCTTTTTCTGATGATGTTGCCAAATAAAAAGCTTGCTTTGCTGCGAACGAACGAACGAACGAACGCACGTGCCTGTGTAAGGACGACAAATTTTGTTTCATTATTTCGATATTACATTGTTATTACGATGTATCATAATTCATAAATAATTATATTATTAATGTTAAAACCCAGGCACGATGATTGATTGTTAAGCCCGACTACGACGACGAGCCCGATTCACGGGGAAGCTTGGAAAGCCTAATAAAAAGAATCGCAAAAAAGCAAACACAGCGGCCTACCTCTTCGGAATATCCAAATGTCTAATTGGTTATGTATCGAATGCAGGGATTTGCTAGGCTCCTCGGTTGCAGTAGGTGTTGGTGGAGTATCTGGTGAAACAAGTGTATTAGAGCATTTTATTTGTTGTGGTTGCTTTGGTTCCTTGGATAGTATTCGAATACAAGAAATTGCAGCTAATATAGGGAATCAAATTCAATTACGTAATTATTTACACCACAAAGTGGCAATTGAAGTTAGTTTACCCGCAATTGTTGTCACAGCACGGACAATAGCTCGTATCGTAGCACAAAGAAGTATCACAAAATTAGGTATTACAGGGTCTCTAGAAGAAACAATTGCAACTTCCATTTGTATACTGATTAATAAACGCTTCCCAAGTATGAATTTAGTTCCTGTTGGTGCAAATGGACGCACCGATGCGATTTTTGCCGATGCGAATGTTACAGCAAAGGTAGGTTTTGAAATGACTCAAATTGATATTCCTTTGATCTATTGTAGAGCTTTGGTACCCGAGTTTAAACATAAAACTGCCCGTAAGGATATACTTAATGGTGGAAAAAGAGAAGAAGGATTGAGTTCCGCTGATGTTCTTCGATGTCAAGAACTTGTGAAACAAGAACTACAACATACTACTTCGTCTGGTGAAGCTGATTTTGATGATGAGTCTAAAAAATCTTTAAACTCTTTTACAGTTATAAGAAACAAGCTGTTATCATTTGCGAATTCCTTTTATGATCAAAATCCCAGTATTCAATGCAATAAAACAAATGGAATACTTGATGTTGTTGAGGTTGATGTAGCAGCAGATCCTGTTTATTTATTTGGAAGATATCGTAAATATGCTAGAGATGTTCCTCAATCTGAATGGCTCCTTCAAGCTACACCGGATCTTCCTCAATTAAAAGAATTTAAAGGATCTGCTGATTTGGTGGAAGAAGTAACAGAGCCTTGTTCGAAACGACCAAAATTCGAAGTAGGAGAAGTAGAAGAAGAAAAAGACAATACAGGAGCTGAAATGACACGAAAAGGGCGATCAAGTGTTGATGAAATTATTACTACAGTTGTAAAAAATGCACTTAATGCAGGTGAAGTAGCAATGCATAGTTGTGGTCGTGAAGATATTGATGTAAGGATGCTTGGTAATGGCCGCCCATTCGTTCTTCGTATAGAACGAGGTAGAGTATGGGCTACTCCTACATTACTTGAAGATATTATAAAGCAAATCAATTCAACTAATGGTCTTAATAGTGAATTAGATGTGGAAGTTTTGCGACTTCAAGACTGCGAAAAATCAATATGGACAGGAATGCAGGCAAGTGCTGAAACCAAACATAAGAAATATATGTGTTTAGTATGGTGCTCACAAGCAGGATCATCAAAACCTTACAATCTTAATAGTAGTATGATAGCAAAATTAGAACAGGCAACTACAGATATTAATTCTGGTTTTGGAACTGGTAAAGATGAAAGTGGTCGTATATGCCTTGTTGTAAATCAACGTACTCCTCTTCGCGTATTACATCGCAGATCATTAATGACAAGAATAAAGTATATTTATGACATGCATGCAACGCAAGTCGCAGCAAATTGCTTTATGCTAGAATTAACTACATCAGCAGGAGCTTATGTCAAAGAATTTGTTCATGGAGACTTTGGAAGAACGTTTCCAAATGTAAGTGAAATATTGGGTTGCCGAGCTGATATTTTCCAGTTAGATGTTCTATCTCTTCTTGACTCCTATCCTGGAAATGATCTCGAGACAAATCAAAACTAATTATGTTATCACAAATCAATCCAATCCAATCAATCAATCAAATCAAATAAATTGAGTGAATGAATTAATAAATGAGAATTTACAGCTGCACGTTTTAAATTTTAGTTACGAAGTGGTTTACCTCGTACAATTTGTAGTAGCATTTTACAATTTATTAGGAAGTAGAGTAAATGAGCTAAACATTTTCGATATAGCATGCCCTCTTCAACCAATGGAATAAGCTTTCATTCTTATAGTTATTAATTAGTTAGTTTATCAAGACTAGTAATACAAATTTGTGTATCTGCGTTTGGATAAATTTTTATTCCATTCCATTAGGGGTCAAAATTCCCACTCAAATAATTATTAGTTTATGGAGAGAAGGAATTTTGATGAATCAAATCAACCCAAAAAAAAGTTACCTAAATGTATTACTTATCATAAGTTCATAGTCATAAGAAAATTAGAGCTGTGTAGGAATAGAGCGACCATACTACTGCTGTTGCTCATGCACATTGAGTTTAATATGGTCATCAATACGAAGAATAGACACAGAAGCTTCGGTGGCAAAACGCAGAGATTTAATCTTGGAGATAGCAGGCTCCACTACACCATGTTCAAGGTTATTACGTACAGTACCGTTAACTAAGTCAAGACCCATGAATCTATATTCTTTCTTAGAATCATCAGTCTGAGAAGTATGATGATAAGCGCGTAATTTGGCAGTAAGATCAGTAGCATCCTGAGCAGCATTTACAGCTAAAGTACGGGGAATGACTAATAGTGCTTCGGCAAATTGTGCAACAGCAAGCTGTTCTCGAGATCCCATAGATGTGGCATAATTTTCGAGATAAATACTTAGTGCAGTTTCAACAGCACCGCCACCAGCTACTAAGGAATTAGATTCAAGCATGCGTTTTACAACACATAACGAATCATGCAAGGCACGGTCCATCTCATCAAGCATGAACTCGTTAGCACCTCTAAGCACAATAGTGCATGCAGAAGCAGTCTTACAACCGCGGAAATAAATGAGTTCTCCATCACCAACACGTTCCTCACTAACAGTCTCAGCTTCACCAAGCCACTTAGATTCGAAAACTTCGTTACCATCCATATCTGCCATTGTAACGACAACTTCAGCACCAGTTGCCTTAGCAATCTTGCGCAAATCAGCAGGCTTAACGCGACGGACAGCCATTGCACCAGCTTCAACAAAGTACTTCATACAAAGATCGTCAATACCTTTGGTTGTAAGAATCACATTTGCACCTGTTTCCACAATTCTAGCTATCTTCTCTTTCGTAATATCCATTTCGCGTTGACGAATTTCTTCAACTTGCTTCATATCAGTGACAAGAATTTGAACACCAGTTTGAACGCGATGCTTTTGGAAGTTGAAATCCACACAAGCAATTTTAGCATTCTTTACTCTTGATGGCATACCCTGACAAGCTTTAACGCAATTTAATGCAAAACCATTCACAAGTTCAGAATCTAAAGAGCTTTGTCCGTGACATTTCAAGATATGAACATTTCCAAGAGGATACTTCGCTTTACCATCCTTTTCCATTTTGATAGATGTAATAGCAGATACAGCCATTTCAGCAAAGAATTCAGATTCAGAGCCAAGAATTTTCGAGCTCATTGAAGTCTTACAAGCATTGATCAAATTTGGTCTACCTAAGACATCAGCCTGTACTACCAAGTTATTTTTAATAAACTTGACACTTTCCTTGCAAGCAGTTCTATAACCTGACATAACAACAGTAGGATGAATTTGAGATCTAACAAGTTCATTAGCACGCTTCAAAAGTTCAGCAGCAACAATCACAACCGAAGTTGTGCCATCACCCACCTCCTGATCTTGTAATTGAGCTAATTCAACAAGAACTTTAGCAGCAGGGTGCTCAATATCTAATAACTGAAGAATTGTAGCGCCGTCATTTGTAATCGTAACATCACCAATCTCATCAACAAGCATCTTATCCAAACCAACAGGTCCAAGACTTGTCTTGACAATATTGGCAATTGCCATCGCTGCCGTTACATTCTGAGTGCGAATATCATCACCACTGGTTCGTTCACCATCAAGAAGCATACCAGAACTCATCGCGCTAATACAAAACGACCAAACGAAGGGATGGAAGGTATTATTTTTTGAGTTCGAAGGGATGGGAAGGGATTGCACGACCCAGATTGGCGATGGCTATCAATCCTTTTTGCTTTCCGGCAAATATGAGTGGACAACAACGCGGTTTTTATAAAAGAAAAAGGCGGCCTTGACGGGATGAGTGATCCTGATGAGACTAAAGTTGGTTCTTCATCGTCCTTGAAGATCATATCAGGCGTCGATACCAACAATGTCTCTTTGGAGGTAGAAATGGTAGATGAATTGAATAACCCAATTCAATCAACCTGTAATGAAGAAGGTCTTGCGTCTCATTCATCTCCACCACCAAATAATAGTAGTAGTAGTAGTAGTGGTGGTGATGATGGTGTTGATGTTGATCTTGATCTTGATGGCGAGAGTAAACTAGGATGTGAAATAGGCGAATCTAAATCGTTAGAAGACTCAGATGATGATGGATCTGTCATGCAAATTGATATTGAAACACAATCAAAGATAAAGGCCCTTTTTAATGACCATGTTACTACAATGGTAAGAACATTACCAAAGCCTGCAAAACCTGCTAAAGAACGTGCAACTATTGTAAGAGAAGATTATGGTTTAGACATCAAGAAATTACGTACATGGACAAATGAAAGTAATACTCTTATGTTGCAACGTGAAGATGTGAAACAAGAAGTTGCAGTTCAACGTATGAAAAAGTTTATGGATGCTATAGTTGAAGCAAATCGAATTCAATCATGGTGGCGTATGTTAAATGTCCGATGGACTTTTCGAAGATGGAGAGAAGAAAGAAATGAAATACGTAATCTCTTTTTTAGAGCATGGAAAAATGAATGGTTATCTGAAAAAATGCGAATTCGAGTAATTGGTGGAACTGTTTTTCAAGCTTGGGCTGAAGAGATGCGTGAAAAAAAGCGTTTATCTGAATTAGCTATTAAATTCTTTCAGATTAGTATAAAAAGAAGTAGATTATCAGCACAAGCTGTTATGGCTTATTTTAATCCTGAAGATTATATGAAAAATATTGAAGAATCTGATCTTAACAAGATTCGTGGTCTTATTTTAAGGAAGTTATTTAAAAGCTGGGTTTTTGAAATTAGAGAGCTTAAACATTTACGGTTTAGAGCAGGTCAAACACTTAGTCGAGCAATGCGTAGAACGAATGGTCCTATGTGGGCAAAAGAGATTACACTTCTTACTTTTCATATGTGGAGACGTTATTCTGCTGTTAGACGAGCTTATAAACAAGAAGAACCTGTTCCACGGTTTACTTTACCCTTCTTAGCACAATGGCCAAAATTATTACAATCTGTAGCATTAAAAGAGGCTAGAAAGAAACGTGCAGCAGATAATGTTGTAATGCTTCTCCTTTTACGCCAATTTCGAACATGGAAATATGTTATGACTTTACCACGTGGTGCTATGCTTACACCAGAAGAAATAGCAATTAACCATTTCAATAATCGATTAGTTAAAGTTTCATATGAAGCATGGTCAGGTTATTTACAAGAACGTGGTACTGTTGTTAGAAGGAGAAATAAATGTTTTGATGCTTGGGCTAAATTTGCACCAAATGTTCGAAGATTAAGAGATTCTTTCCAAAAAACACAAGCATGGATTAAACGTCGATGTAAGATGAAGGCGATGCGTATAATGATTTTATGTTTAAGTAAGGTCATTGATCTGAGAACAAAAGGTTTGAATGTCATGAGAATACAAGCATTTGATCGAAAAGTAATGTCTGCTATGTTTGCATTTTTAGGCCATGATGCTCATGTTATTTTTCTAGATTGTTGGAGACGTTGGCGTATTTGGATTCGTAATAAAAGACGATGGAAAGCAGCAGTATGGTCATATCGAGTACTATGGGTAGATATCCGTGCTCGTGCGATTCTTCGAGCATGGCGACATATTACTATTCAGGCAAAGGATAGACAACGTCATATTGATGATGTTTTAGAAACCCCAAAATTTTCACCAAATAGAAGAAATACAGATGATGCGAAGCCAGTATCACCATCAAAAGGTTTACCAAAACAAGCTTCTTCATCATCTGTTTCCTCATCCACACCTATGCAGTTGGCTATATCTGGGAAAGGAAATACTTCAGCTATTTTTTTAGATTTAGATGAAGAGATGGAAGAGGATGAAAGTGGATTAGGTGATTTTATGGATCCTTTTATGGCGGAAGGTCTTTCAACTATGCAATCCGCACAAAGTGATCATTTAAGTCATAAACCAAGCAAACGGGCATTTGATTTGCTTTGTCGTACATTGGCATGGAGAGCTGAAGCATTTTCATTGGGTATTGACGATCCAGATGGTAGTAAAGAAGAAAGGGACAAGAGAAAACTAGCTGATTCTTTATTATTTCCTAGTCGTGAGAGCAAGGATGATGATAGTAAGTCTCCTAAAAAGTCTGAAGATGATGAAATCAATCGTGGTGTTAGTGCTCTGCGGCATTCCAATAATCCTTTTTAATTTTAATCTCGAGTTTCACTTTAGTACGATCAAGTAATTCTTTGCGTTCTTCCTCTGATAGCATAACAACACTTTGATCAATTGATGGAGGAAGTGGTACATCTAAGGATGTAGAATCACCAAGTTGGTTAGCAAGATCAGCTGCACCTTGTTGTAAACTGGAAAGCGAACGTGCAGAATCATAATCATCATTACTTCCACCATGATGTATACCATTAAGATCAAGTTTAGGAGGGGTGCGAACAGGGTTATCCCATTGAGCCCCTTTAATAGAATGAAAGTGCGTAGATGATATATTACCAATTCCAGTAGATGAAAAAGGGCGCGATGGAATTTTTACAGAAGATATTTCACGATTCCAATCACCAACAAATTCATGAAATTCCTTTCGTGTGCCACGATGAACATTAACTTTTTGTGTTATTAGTATTATAATCTCTTTGATACGTTCTTGGGCTCGCCAAATTCGCTGAAGATGTTCCTTTTCAGTCGATTTGTTAGCAGCAACACCAAGTTTTAATCTTGATTCACGCAACAAAATTGCTTGAACATCAACAAGTACACGAAATCGCTCCCCTGCATATGCTTGCATCCACTTAGTTGTTAACGACATTTGTTTATCAAAAGAAACCAAATCCATCTCCGCTTTCCTCTTTGAAACTTTCAATTCTGGGATTTCATTTTTGAGGTCAATAATCTCCTGTTTGTGCTCATTAATAATCTCAAGGGCCATATTACTAAATTTTGGATTACTAAGATCAACACCACCACGAGGAAAAGAATCGAAAAATTTGAGACATTTACCAATTTCACCAGTATAAAATAAATCTTCGCCAGCGGCTAGTTCCTCTTGTTTTTCTATGATTTTCTCTTTGGTGGCCTCAATTTGATTCTCAATAGTAATAATTTGAGCTTTACGGAATCCACGACCATTTCGTTTATCGCTTTCAGTCTTTTTAGCTCTTTTGCCAATCACGGTAACTTCATTTCGACCAAATTTTAAAAACGCAGTCAGTTTGGTGATATTTTTCGATATAGTTGTAGTTTGAACATCAGCACTATTCATCCTAGCTTCTGTAGACTCTGCAAAGCTTTTCAACATTGTAAGTTCAGAATTTAAATAACCCAATATAACAGATGGAAACCACCAGTCACCTGGCAACCACTCCCATATAGGTAATTCTCTTGATTTATCATCAACATACTCTGAAATCATCCACAGACATAGACCACCTACGCTCAATGACATCAAATTAGGTTCTCGTGTAATACCTTTTTTTGCCATAAACGACATCACTCTTGCTACAATCATCGTTGCTTCTACAGATCTTCGTTCCTTATGACGAGACTTTACTTCAGGTTGTTCAGTTTGTTCAGAAGATAGCTTTGATTTCCCTTTGTCTTGTAAACCATTGAAAGCGCTCCCTATCACTTCCACGAAAATGTTAGAATGAAAACGAAGACGACGACGTCGTAACTCCTCAACTTCTAATGATTCTGTACTAGGGTTAGCTAAATGATTATAATCAGGCGACGATATAATACCCATACCATTACCCGACTTCAAATTCAAAGGAGACAACATTTGATCAGAACTACCTTTTCGATTTTTTAAGTTCTTGGCGGCCTTTTTAGAAGCTTCGTAAATAGCAGCTATACCAGGTATGCATACTTTACTCCAATGATCAGCATCTTCAGTAGGGAAACCAACATCGTCATCTTTAGTCTTCTTTTTTCTTTTACCACCTTTACTACTAGATTCTCTAGATTTCGCTCTTTTCCCAAAGGATGGATCAAATTCAGTAGCGCCAAGAACAGCATTCGAGTCTAAACCATTATTTTCGTGCTGGAAATCACGTTTTTCATGATCATCAGCAATATCACGAACGTCGGGAGGTTTATTTTCACTATCGGCCTCAACGTCAGCATCAGCATCTGCCTCTACGTCCCCATCTCCGTCAACTTCAGCGTCAGCATCACCACCTATTTCAGCCATTTCACCAGTAGCAGCCGGATCAGCATCATTTTCGTCATCATCATCACCTCCACCGCCTTCTTGTTCGGAATCGAAATGAGAGGGAGATCCTATATCACTAGCACCAGTCGTCATATTGGTGTCGGGCCCGCCTTCACCTTCAGTAACTCCAGTCGTGTCTAACTCCAACTTATTGGACATTGCCAGACCGTCTGAGACAGAAGTTCCAACTGTTGTTGGTCGTGAATCTGGTGAGGAAGATTTATTCGATTTTTTCTTACCGCCTTTTTTACCTTTGGGTGATTTTGCTTTCGATGCTTTCGCTGAAGGTTTCTTATTGCTTGAGATTTTAGCGTTAGAAGCAGCATTGCGGGCTTTACGTTGCTCGTCAGTCAAACACATTTCACGAAGATTCAAAAAGTCAATTCGAGCTTGTTTAATAAATCCTTTTTCAAGAAGCACTTTGTCTCTCTTGGAAATAGGATCTCGTACTTTGGTGACATCATCGTAAATACCATTCGTAAGAAGATAATATTGGCGCATAATTTCAACAATATCGCATTGTGCTGTCCATGCTAGAGAATTATCTCCTTTTGGTTCAGTACTTGGCTTCTTCGATTGAAATCCCATATCATCAGGTAATGGTGTAAGAATAGTTTGAATTACAACACCATCCTCATTAATATCACCGTCTTCACTAGATATTACGCCACCAAAACCAACTTGATTATGTTCTACAATCGTCTGATCAGGTTTAGTAGTATCTAGGTCATCATCTAATCCAGTTTTTCCAAGTATAGGTAGAATACGTGAATTTGAACCACCGATCCAAGCTATTCCAGGAGTGACAACAGGAGTTGGTCTCATTTCACGCTGTTGTAAAGAAGCCCGAAGCATTTCTGTAAGACGCAAATATTTAACTACTTCACGAGCCTTCAAACGTTCGACAACTTCAGCATCAAATCGCAATTTCTCATGAAATAAATCTTTGCTTTTTTTACTGGTTGTACCAGGGCGACTTCTATTTGTTGCTGGTGTACTACCTGGAGATAAAATTGGAATATGATTTGGTAGTGTTATCATACTACTCCATGTGTTCTGAGCTTTCTGATGAAGCATCATAACTGCAATCATTCTCCACATATATACAGTTTGATAACGACTACCTACTAATTCACCAAATGATTCTGTAGTATTTGCATTAAGTGATACTAATTCTCTATCTGATAACCCACCTTGAGACCAACGATCAAGATGAGTAGATAGGCATACTGCAGATACAGGATTTCTTACAGCAAGAAGTTGCTGTCTTCGTTGATTACGAAAAGTAACAGAAGCTGAAAAGCTAGGAGATGCTGCAACTAATAAAGAATAAAGTACAACATAACGATCACAGAACATTGAACCTACTTTATTGATATGTCTTGGAAGTACTACAGCACCATCTTCAATTGCATTAATACAACCATCAATATCTAATTGTTCAACTGCAAGATCTAATTTTTCTTGTAAAACCATAAGATCTGTTGTAATTCCCATTTCAACTAAATCAGATTGAATTGAAAGACTATCTTTACTTTCACCAATTTCTAGCTGCCTCTTAAGATGTAAACGTTCATCCTTTAATGACTTTTCTAATTGCATAAGAGCTGGATATAGATGTTCTGCATAAGACCTTCGAGCGCCGAAATCTAAAGTACCGCGAATATCTCGATGACGCTCACCT
>JACKZZ010001827.1_pt1 | contig 31512 bp, 38 predicted proteins | sample 8027871 | NCBI WGS metagenome assembly JACKZZ01 (sample SAMN15724774, study PRJNA655200) | protist metagenome | isolation source: fluorescence activated cell sorting (FACS) single amplified genomes of... | place: USA: West Boothbay Harbor, Gulf of Maine | collected 2000-07-19
CCTCCACATCTCCGTTATTTTCTTCTTCTTCTTCACTATCGGTCTCGTAAGCATATTGAGCAATTAACTGTTGCTTCCATAGTTCTTTTTGTCGCTTTTCTTCTTCTGTTTCTTTAGGTTCGTTCAAACTTTCTAGTTGCACTTTCTTTTTCTTTTTCTTTTTTGGTGATTTTTTCTTTGGTTTTTGTTTTATTCCAACAGTATCCATTATGTTAAATGATTTTTGAACTGCACCTTTAATTTGAGGAACACCATTTATCATTTTAGCATCTGTAAAAATACCAGGACCATTATCTCTTGGTCTCCTTCCTCTGTAATTTCTGTTATTATTTCTTTCCCTATTAAATCTGCGTTCAGGTTTTCTATATTTAAATGAATTTTTGTTATCTTTTTCATCAGAATTTAAATTACTCCATCTTGAATTTGTTTCCATTGTTGGTAAACTTTTAAATTTATTTCCATCTTTATCACCTGTTTCTTTTGTTTCTAAATTACTCCAACGACTATTTTGTTTTAAATTAGGATTGGTTGCTCTTTGTGTTTTGCTTTTATTCCTAAACATATTTGTTTTTGGTGGTTTTAAATCTTTAAATCGTACAGACATGATGTAATATAATACTAGATATTGTTAGTTATTATTTTAAATCAATTTTTTTATACACTTAAAGATTATACATTATATTTATTTGTCTCTTTACAGCAAATCATTTTTTTTAACAAGTATTTATCTTGACCTAATTATAATGGAATATTCTTTACAAGAGACAGCACAAAAATTGATTATATTATCTATTTGATAATAAAAGATATAAATCTATTATCAAATGTCAAAAAATACATGTATTTGTATTCCTAAGTTAGATGAAAGTGTAACGAAAAATTTTATTTATAATGTATTTGAAAAATATAATATAGGAAATATAAAAAAAGTTCATTTAGTTCAATTAAAAAATAAAAATAACAAACTAGGATTTATTTATTTTCACAATTTAAATAACAATAAAAATGGCGAATTAGTTAAAAAATGTTTAGAAAATGAAGAAGATTTTAAGATAATGCATAGTTTTCCGTGGTATTGGAAATGTTATAAAGCAAAAAATTAAGGTCTACAATCTACAAGCCATAAAAATTCTTCTAATTTTTCGTTTTTCTTTTGTCTTTTTTTTGCAGCAATTCCCAAATACTTATTAAAAGCACCATTTTCAAAAGGAATTTTATATAAATGACCTTTTTCTAGTAACATTTCATCTAATTCTTTTATTGGTATAATTCCTTTATTGTTATAAGAAACTAATATAAATTTGGCTTTAGTATTATCTATTAGTTTTTTAAATTCTGATTTTGCTTTTTTTAAACTACAATAATTACTTTTTACCCAATTTTTTGGCTGACCTCTATAAGTATTTGGAATTTCAATGTCAACATCATAATTATTTATGATATCTAATAAAAAATAATAAATATTGTAAGGATGTTTATTATATGGTGGGTCAAAATACATTAAATCTACTTCAGGTATTTTCTTTAACCATTCTATAACATCATTTTGACTTATATTAACATTTGCTTTATGATTTGTTAAAATAGGCATTTTAGGTTCTATTTTACCTTTTATTCTATTTAAATCTACTTCTTTTTTACCACCAAACATGCCTTTTTCTTTATTTTCATCTTTATAAAAGGCTGAAAATTGTCCATTGGTATTATTGTGAATAGAACATTGAACCAAAAGTGGGCCTAGTAAATATGGTTTGTATTTTTCTTTTACAAAATTTTTTATAAAATATAACATTTGATCTATTGTTTTTGCATTTTCAGCAGTAAAGTAAACTCTTTCATTAGGTTTAATATTTTTATCATCTTTTGGTGCCCAATATTTTGCTATAAATGGTATAGGGTTAGACTCATTTTTTAAATATGCTTTAATTTCTTTTATATATCTGATTAGGTTTTCTATATCTTCAGTGGAGAGATTTTCTGTAGATGTTAAAAAACACTGATTTAAAGTTTTTGAATATCCTGAAATATCATTTACATAAAATGTTCCTAGTTTAGAGCCTGATGCACGATTCTTAAATAATCGGCTTACTACACCTGAACCAGAAAATCCCTCTCCAATAGTTAAAGTATCCGTGTTTAATGAATTTTTAACCAAGTTTATAATTTCATCTATTTTTGTAATATATTTTCTTTTATTGCCCATATACGTTAATATTTGTGATTTAAAAAAATCTTGTTCTTCGCTCATTAAAAAATAATAGTATTTTATTTCTAAGTTTTATCTTTATAAATTATTGTTTATTATGTATGTTTAAAACTTCTTGTTTTGTATATAAACGTATGTTAATCAAATTTTGATTTACATCAAAATACATTTTTTCAAGAATAGTGATATCTCGAGCATCTTTTATATTTCTTGGTATTACAGGATTTGTTTTGTAAAATTCCAAACGTTTTTTTTGATTATTTGTTACTCTTGGGCATATATTGTTATTTATATGAACACTATATGCAAAAATGTTTTTGTCTTTTGGTATGGTAATATTATGACACTGTTTCATATGTTTGTGCAAATTTGCACGGGCTGAGTATCCACGATGACACGAATCACAAGGACATTGAAATGGTCTGTCTTTTTCGTCTGTGTGTTTTGCCCATATATGAGCCTGAAGTGAAGATTTCGGTCCGGTTGTTTCAAAATTACAATGAGGACATTTATGAATTTTAAATCTTTTCTCTTTATTTCGTCTGTAATAATTTGTGTTGTGTGCAACCATGTAAAGTTTGTTTATGTTGTCTATTTTTTTGGTTTAATTAAATTCAATTTTCCCCCTAAAACTACAATAGGGTTGAAAAATTGAATACTTAACTTATATACGGTAATATATTACCTATGTTAATATACTTAATTATCAGTCATGAAAGATTGTAATGCAAAAGAAATAGCCGTGAAAACGGCTTGTATTTTTGGACTGTTAGCAATGATATTTACAATAATTGCTTCTTTTATGCCATATATAGATATATTAACTACTTTTTGTGTTTTGTTTTGGGTGTTTTGTTGTTTATGTTTGGGTATAGGTAAATGTGTTTCAAAAGATTCATCAAAATCAAAGAAAATTTATCCCACAGAAATTGTTTAAATTTGTTTTGTTATAATTTAAATTATATTATTCAAAGTTTTTTCTACTAATTGTGTTACATGTTTTGTTTTGTTGTTTATTTTATCTTGAATTGTTTTATAGTTATTTTCAACATGTTGAACTAAGTTAGGCAAATTTTGAATATTTTTAGGTTCAATAACTAAATCTTCTACTCCCCAATGTTCAAAAGAACCCTTTGCTTTTATTCCATTATATGATATTGCTATGGCTGGAACTTTATTTGGAATAGTTAAAATAGATAAATGCATTCTTCCTGTAATTACTAAAAATAATTTCGATGTAATATATTTTTCATATTCAGGGTCTAAATAATTTGTAGTATATCCATCTATGTCTTCACATGATTTATAAAGTGATTGTAAATCTTCATACTCTTTTTTTCTTGTATCGTGTGGAATAAACAAATATCTGTATTTATTTTTATTAGTAGTAATAAATTTTCTTAGTTCATCTTTCACAGTATTGTTGTAGTTTTTAAAATCTTTATGTGTATTGATTCCTATTATAGGTTTATTACTTTTATTAATCCATTCTTCCAATTTATCAACTTTTTTACTTGTATTTTTATTACATAAAAATGCTAAATCAGCAGTTAAAATAGGTGTATTATGAAATTTAATATCTTTTTGTATTAATTCGTGTGAGTATTTATCTCTCATATAAATTTGAAAATTAGGATCATCTGCTATTGATTTAATAAAGTCGTTGTTTTTTTTTGTTGGATTATTTCCCCAACTAGTATTAATGATATGAACTGGTTTTTTATGTGAAAGACATTTCTTGATTGCATTCTGACTTATTGAGTAATAAGCAATGCAATCATTGCCAAAATAAATTAGACTGTCAATATTATCTAAATTTATTGAGTTTAGTTCTCTTTCAGATTTAGGAGTTATTATATTGTGTTCTTTTAGTAGGTTTTTTACAGTGATTAATAGAGCAGCATCGCCTATATTTCCGGTTGAAAAAGATGGAATTCTTAGAAGTATATTCTTCATTATATAATAAGTTTATAAAAAATTGTGAAAAATATTATATTCATAAAGACATTTATGAATATAATTAATAATATATTACATTATCTATTTTGGCTCATCTTTGACATATATTTGTCATCAATTTTTTTCCATATATTATTCTTAGAATATATACTAATGTATATAGCATTTCTTGGTTTTTTGCAATTTTTAACTGGATTTACAGAATGATATGCCTGATTATTTTGAATACTTATTATTGCGAGATTATGTTCAGGTTTTATTTTTTGGATTATATTAAAACTATTAGAACAATCATGCACCTGAAATTCACCATCTTCAAAATCTTTATCATCACAAAAATAAAGTAACATTGAAAATAATCTTGAACGATTATCTATATGTATTCCACCACCCCCACCTTTTTTACCATATTCGTTTTTCCGTATCCTAAATCAAGTCTTGTATGTAAAATATTTTTGTTATTTTTTAAATCATATTTTTTTTTTATGTTTCTACCTTCATATTCTAAAACAAATTCAAAATTATTAATATCAAATAATAAATCTTGTTGTGTGTTTAATTCATTTTTGAAATAGCTAAATATTTTATCAATAAAGTCCTTAGAATAAATATAATTATGTAATTTTTTCCAACATTCTTTTTGTAATAGTTTTTTATAATTGACATCTGGATAAGTAAGTTCGCCATGCATTCTAAAAGGTTTCCCAAAATCTTCTACTTTTGGAAAATGTTTTAATAAATCGTTATAATTGATCTGTTTCAAGAAAATTTTTTTGAACTAGTATTGGATATGGGTTATTTAAAATTTCATTATTTAAATTAATCATGTCTATACATATCTAAATTAAAAAAAAATATTCTAAAAATTTTAAGAATATTTTTTTTTAATTTATATATGTATAATGAGATATAGACATAATTTTAAGAACGATAAATTTTTTAATGAGGTTATATTTAAAAATAAAAAAAAAGGTTATTTTATTGAAATTGGTGCATGTAACGGAATACACGAATCACAATGTTATATTTTTGAAAAGTATAACGAATGGGAGGGTATATGTGTAGAGCCACAAAAAAGCTATCATAAACATTTAGCAAAAAATAGAAAAAATGTATGCTTTGATGCTATTTCTGATACTAATGATATTGTTATGTTTACAGAAATTAAAAATAGAAAAATGTGCAGTGGAATTACAAAAAAAATTGATGAATTAGAAGATAAAAGACTTTTTAAGATAGGTCAAATTAGGCAAAACGAAGTTACGTATCAAGTCCAAAGTAAAACTTTGAAAAATTTATTAGATTCTTATAAATGCCCTAAAACAATTGATTGGGTTTCTATAGATGCAGAAGGATGTGAATTATGTATTTTAAAGAAATTTTTTGAAGAAAATGATAGTAAATATAAGATATTGTCATTTTCATTAGAGACTAATAAACCAGATTTAAAAGAGATAAATAAAATATTAATTAATAATAATTATGTTGAAGTATTTAATCCATATTTAAAAGGTATTAAATATAAAAATAAACAAGTAGATTGGGAAAAATATTATATTCACAAAGATATTTCATAGATAACATTAAAATCTATAAAATATCTTTAAATTTAAAAATTTATATTATATTTAAATATAATATAATTAATTGCATATATATATAATGAATGATATTGATAAAGTTATTTCAAATGGATATTGCGTTGGATGTGGTTCTTGTCAGGTTGAAAATAATGTAAAAACTCTTGAAAATGAGTATGGAATGTATTATCCAGATATAGAAGATATGGGAAAATTAAATAGTAAAGTATGTCCTTTTTCAAATACTTCATCTAATGAAATACAAATATCCAATAAATTGTTTAAAAATATTGAAAATATTAAATTTCATAAACATATTGGACATTACTTGGGATTATATGCTGGACATGTTAAAGAAACTAATATTAGAGAAAAGGCTACTTCAGGTGGTATTACAAAATGGATATTATATAATTTATTAAAAAATAAAAAAATAGATGGAGTAATACATGTAACCAGAAAAAAAGATAGTAATAAATTATTTGAATATACAATAGGAAGAACAAAGGAAGATATTTTTAATGGTTCTCATTCGGCCTACTATACTAATAATTTCTCAGATGTAATGAATTTAATTTTAAATGAAAAAGATGATAAAAAATATGCATTTATTGGAGTTCCTTGTTATTGTAAATCAATAAGATTATTATGTGAAGAAAATTCAAAAATTAAAAATAAAATAGCATTTGTTATCGGAATATTATGTGGTCATATGAAAACGAAAAATTATGCAAAATTTATGGCTTGGGAATCCAAACTTGACCCAAATAAATTAACATATGTAAATTTTAGAAAAAAAAATAAACGGGGAAACGCGACTGATTACATATTTAATGGTAAAGATGTTTCAAAAGAAGTGAATGTTAGAAGACAAAAATTAAACGGTGGTAACTGGAATATTCCACATATGAAATATAAAGCGTGTGATTTTTGCGAAGATGTCTTTGCTTATTGCGCTGATATAGTTTTAGGAGATGCTTGGTTACCGAAGTATATAAAAGACCCAAAGGGTTCAAATGTTGTTATTGTAAGAAATGATTATATATTTAATTTATTAAAAAATGAGGAACTTAAGTTAGATATTCTTTCTGAAACTAATATTATTCGGAGCCAAAGCAGTTCATATTCACATAGAATAGAAGAAATTGGGTATAGATTATATAAAGAATCACTAAAAAGTGATTGGTTACCAAATAAAATGATAAAACCAGTAAAAAATTTAAAAAACAGTAATAGAGAAAATATACAACAGTTAAGAATGGAAATAAGAGAAAAATCACATGAATATTTTTTAGAAGCATTAAATAAAAATAATTTAAACATTTATTTTGATAAAATTAATAATTTAAAAAATAAATTAAATTCATATTATTAGATTTACTTTTATAAGATAAACTACACAAAAATTTGTTTTTATTATTGATTATTTTCATTCAGTTCATGTTAGACATTAAAATACTTTAAAAAAACTATATAAGTCAAAAATTATTAATCGTTTAAAATTTTAATAAAAAAAATTTTTTTTATTAAAATGGGAAATACAATAACTAGAACTTTTAGTCCGCGAAAAACTAAAAAAAGACGGTCATCGTATTATACTAGAGGTCACTATGAAACTGGTTCTTTTAGAACTGGTTATTTTAGAAAAAAATATCCTTTTAGGGATGATATTGTAAAAGTTAAAATTTATCGTAATGGAAGAGTTACTTAGCATTTTTCTGTAGTGCTCTAATTTTGCCTTCTAACAATTCTATATATTTTTTTTGTTCTTCTATTTGTTTTGTAAATTTTATCATTTTATTTTCAAAATAACTGTTATCGCTGTTAACCTTGTTTTTATTTGTTGATTTCCAATAACCGTCTACTTTTACGTAAGGACCATAACCAATAAAAGTGTTTGGGTTTGTGTTAACAACATTTATCATGTGTTCTAGGGATTCAGGTGTAAATCTATGAAAATGTTGCAATTTTTCAATTAAATCCAAAATATTAAGTTTATAATATTTGTTTTCACGAATAATTCTATTAAATTCTGGAAGATGTTTTTCTGTGTCAAAATTTTCAATATTTGCATAAATTGCATTCATCATCATATTGTATTCTTTTGTGTCGGGATTGAGTCCGTGGCTCATTTTTAAAATGTCTGGTGAAATACTTTTAAACTTTTTAAATAAATATTGTTCAATTTTTTACTTATTTTTTAACAAAAAAATAACTTAGAGATTGATTGATGAATCTTACACATAATGCAGTCTAATGACGAAAAAGAGATTAGATCCATTATTAAAGAAATGACTACATGGGATAATAATACTCCAACAGGAAGACCGCATATGTTAGATGAATGTATTTTTATTCGTCCCTCTGGAAACCCTTTAACAATGAATATGTGGGATGCAATGATGAATAATTCTGATGTAACGAATGGTTCTTCTAGATTATTAAATATTCATAAATTAAAAATAGATAACAATATGGCTTATGCTTGTTATACAACACACAGTAAGTTTAATTATAAGGGAACAGATAACAATGATGTAGCAGTTTTTACAGGTATTTTTCTCAAGCAGGATGATGTTTGGAAAATGATTCATGGACAGCGTTCCACAGGAAGAAGTCCATTAGAGGATGGCCCTAAGTTTGATTAAATATAATATAAATTTTAAATGACATTTTTATATTATATCAAATTACAATATATTAAATCCACATGAATTAGAAAAGTAAGAAATAAAACTTGTTATTTTATGACTTCCATAGCCTCTACCATTATAAATCCATATTTTTCCTATGTGGGCACCTGCTTTCCAATTAATTCCTGATATATCACTACAATAAGGATCACTCGGATTTATATATGTTTTTGGAAGAATTGAATAATTCTTAGACCAATTACTATCCCCCATAAAAGGAACAGGTGCAAATAAAATTGCTTTAACATTTAATACACCCGCCCCGATTCCAACAACAGCACCACCCAAACTATGACCTGCAAAAACAATATCACCTTTATTTTTATACTCATTATAAAATGATTCTATTAAACTTTTATATTTTGTATATTCGTTCCACATTGTTTTTGTTACTTTACCTTTTTTACCTTTTACTTTATTTTTTTTATCGTTTCTTACCGCATTAAGATAAGCAATATAATCACTTGTTGTTTGTGAACCTTGTTGGCAATACATATATGTTTTTTTTCCATCTTTTATAATTTCAATAACAATACAATGATCGTGTTGCTCAATAGTAGTAATTGAATATCCATTACCATTCCATATTATATCTTTATTACTATAACATTTTTTTATAGCACAACTTGCTATTAACGCTAAGACTTTATCTTCTAACATATTATATAAAATTAAAAAAAAATTTTCAAAAATTTTAAAGCATAATTGGTGTAAATTGTGTTTTTTATTTATCCGTATCGTGACCTCATTTCGGCATATGAAAGAGTTCGGCCACTTTTTTCATCAGTAAACATGTGATTTACGGCTGCTTCCATACCTTTCTCAGCCATGACGTTCACTGCCTTTTTGTTTGCATCATCCATCCCATCATAAAACTGTGTTTCTTTATAAGCCTGAGCAAAGGCTTGTCCTTCTTTTGGTGCATCTTCTTTTTCGTCTTTTGTTTCATCAGCAGTTTCTTTTGTATAAAGATGTGGAAATTTTTTGCGATGATAGTCTGATTCATGATATGTTCCACCATTATCCTCACTTACTTTAATCCAATTATCTCGAATCCATTGACGAACATTTTCAGGGTAATCATATCTCTCAAACGTCCAATTCTCATCTAGAGCACGGCAGTTTGGAAATCTGTTTTGAAGCCATTGTTGGGGATTCATTTTGTGTTTTAAAAATATGCAGGGAAAGTTAATACATATTTATTAATGTATTTTTTGTTCAATTTTTTAAACACACCATAATAATATAAATAAATTGAATTAATGTTGTTGTAATAAAAAATTGAATTAAAAAATATAAAAAAAAGTAATCTTACTACACACAGTATGCCTAAGATTGCATGGGCTCGTCAACTTTTCAATGCGTATAACCACGTAAAAAAAAATGATAAGATTTATGATAGTAACGGAAAATTAATCGGAGTGGCGGACGGTGGATATGCTAGATGCACCGCTACATCACCCGGAACTGTGTTTTTGGGTGGAAAAAAATCTGTATCGGGAGACGTAGAAAAATATCAGGATGGCTGGAAGGTAGTTTAATTTATTACTTTTATTTAATTTTGTTGAATAAAAAAAGTATTTTTTTTCGTCTGTGTTTTTTTCACAGGGTTTTCTTTTTTGGTTTTTTTTTATTTTTCTGGTTTTGTGAACTTTTTGAAAAAGTCTTTGTCTGATTTTTATAGTTATGCACTAGATATTAAGCCTCTAGTAATATGGCGTTGCGGGCAGAATGGGAATAAGAGTTAGTTGGCAGAGCGGGTGAGGGTTCCGGGTGGCGGAATCTCGCCGTCCTCAGTGTCGCTGGAGGCCTCGCCAGTTGCGGCTAGGACTGCGGCACCTCGCATCTCATCGTCCGGCTGTGCGGAGGCGTCATACACGGCAGCGGAGTTGTCCTCAGTAGAGGCTACAATGCGAGTCTTCCTCTGTGGCGGCTTAGGTGCCTCATCGGGACGCTCAGAAGTGCTGATGCTGACCGACCACCACCACGGGTCCTCGTAGACGAGGCGGATGCTCTCGCCGGTGCGGAGACGCTCCAGTGCCTCGCGCGCCTGAGGGTCGCGCATGTTCCATGAGTTCTCGCGGAAGTGGACGAACGCGCGCTTAAAGCGAATCTTTCCGTCCTTCGCGTAGACCGGGATGACATCAACGCGCTCGATGAACCCTAGTTGAGCCTCGATCATGTGGCGCTTGATGCGCCGCCAGCCGATGTTAGGGAAGACACGAGAGATGCACAGGCTAACAGTCTTGCCGCTGTTTGCGGCAAAAGCCTCCTCGCGAGACATACGCTGAGAGTTGTTCTGGTTAGTATTGGAAGTGGACATCGTGTAAGAGTTGAAAGTTTGTATCGGGTACAGGTGAGAGTATGAGATTAGGTGGGGGGGGGGAATGATACTCTTCTTCTAGGGAAAAAAAACTTCAATTTTCTTTTATTATTTCCAGGTAAAAAGTATCTTGGTGCTAATTTTTACCTGGTTTTGGAATTTATTCAATTTTTTAAAAAATTAGGTAAATTAAGAAAAAATTGAACTAAAAAAATACCTGGAAATTTATTGCATTCTACCTCAAAAACTATTTACCTGGAAACTCAAAACCACTAGAAACCTACTATACACTATGGCTGCTACTGTTCTCCGTCGCAATCCTACTAGAACTAGGGCTGCACCTAAGCGTTTTCAGAACATTACTTTTGTAAAAGGATCTGGTTTCAGCGGGTGTGATCACTATGATCCCGGGTATGACCGCGGACAGTTCTATGGAAACCTGACTGATCTGCGTCAAAAACAGGCAGATGCTAACTATGCGAAAGAGTTGGAAGACGCCCTAAAGGTTGAAACGGTGACGCAGAAACTTCCCGCCGAACTAGGCGAAGAGATTATGAAACTTGTCAGCCGCCCCGCAGTTTATAAGGCGGATATTGATTTCATCGCTCCTGACGACGTTGAACCTCAAAAAGAGATTGAAAAAGATGAGGAGGAGGAATGGGAGTCTGGTGAGGAAACTGAGGAAGATGAGGAGGAACTAGACCTAGAGGATGACGAGTAAAAAATTGAAAAAATAATAAAATTTGTAAATTTAATTATATTACAATAACTAAAATGGGACGCAAATCAAATGACGTTGAATCGTATAAACGCAAAACAAAAAAAGATAAGGCTCGTCGTAAAAAAGAACTTTTTGGCAAATATCGCATTACAAAAGAAGGTGATACATTAGCCTCACAAAAACCAAAAAAGACTTTTTCAAAAAGTTCAAAAAATAAAAAAAATCAAAAAAGAATAAAAACAAAAAAAAAACGAAAGTAAAAACGAAATAAAAAAATCCAAAAAGAACTTTTTGAAAAGTTCTCAAAACAAAAAATCAAAAAGTGAAAAAACACAAAAAAACGCCCATGCCTTTTTTTATACTAGAAAATTGAATACCTTTTTTACATAAGAAACTAATAACACTATACACAATAGCCGAACTAATGGGCGACATTACAAAAACCGTAGAATTACATGAAGAATCAATCGTAGATGACGATATAATTGTTGTAATAGAAGAAGAATATGATGACGACGAGGATTTTATTGAATGTATGGATTGTGTTCAACGCAAATCTATTTGCTTTATAAGTGTTTTGTTTGTTGGAACTATTCTTTTTGTATTTTTGCGCACAATTATATAAATAGATGTTTAATTGTTGTGCTAGAAAATTGAATTTTTTTTTACTTAAGAAACTGATAACACTACACACAATAACCATAACTTTTCATCTTTTAAACCAAAAAAACAAACATGCCTTACTATTTTGGAAGCACTATTGAGGGGTGGGCGCACACCTGTTTTGAAGAGCCGCTTAACGACCAGGAGTTAAGAAATTCTGATGTTGTTTATTTCGTAGATGACATGATGGGATGGATGGAAAAAAACTATGGCGAGCATGGAGATTGCGAGGATGAAAGAAACCCTAAGTCAAATCGCGAAACGTATGAGAGGTTTCCCCCTAAAGCGACAGACCAAACAAAAATTGGAAAGTGGCTCAGAAATTATATGGATTTTGCAGATATAACGGAGCAACAAATAGAATACAATATATTTGATACTATATATGAAAATATTTCATTGATTTCCATTGAAAAACTATTTCATTCGCTAGACACAGATGATCAGCGCGAATTCTGCGACTATGTTTCCAGTGACGACCGTTTCAGCGATGAAAGTGATAATTATATTTCAGACGAACCATCGTTTTCCAATTCTGATATGTCAGAAAGCGAACCATCAGACAGTGAGCCATCAGACAGCGAGGTATCAGACAGCGAGGAAGAGGAAGATGACGATTATTATAGCGATATGCCAGAACTAGAAGATGTTTACACAGATGATGAATATGACGAAAATATTGCTGTAGGGAACAGTATAGAAGTGTAAGTTATCAAAAATGCTTACAAAAGAAATTTAAATATAACACTTTTTTTTATATATCTAAAATGACACAATTTTTAATTATTCTTTTAATACTGATTATATTTTTATCTATATTAATTTGTATTTTAACTTGGTGTGTAAGATGTTTTTTTGGAACAAAACTTGTATCAATGCCTGAAGACAATATAGTTTAATTTATTTTATATTTATATAAAGTTTTTTTTATATAAATATAAAATAATGGAAACCATATGGCTTTATGTAGCAATTGGATCTGCGTGTTTAATCAGTTCAACCTACTTTTATTGTACATATAAAAATCAAAGATATTATCATGATAGTGAAGTTCCTGAAATACAAATATCTCGTTAGTTATCGCGTCTTTTTAAATCATCTGCCTCAGTTGAATCACTAAGAGTATTTACATCAGCAGAACCAACCGCAACATTAAAGGCTGCCTCTACTCCTGTGCCGGTAGCAGATTGATGCTTATAATATGTATATGTTGGATCAATGGTTGAATATATACGTTCAGGACGCTGTGTATCACGCACAAAAGCATTAATACCTATTTCAGGGAATTTTTCTGCTAACTTATGCATATTAAATGCTGTTACATGAAATTCTGGAAGAGTAATTAAATGCATGTTAAAACCAAAACTAGCCAACTGAGAACTAAAATTAGATAAACGCTGGTCTACTATAATTTCTGTTATTTTCTCCACAGGATTAAAAATTTCCTTCTCTAATGTTTTGTTTATTTCTTTACCAATAAAACTATCTGTTGAGTTTTTAATTTGACTAATATTTGCATTCCACTTTTTCTCTCCTTTTACATAATCAATTGCATGTTGAGTAATCATTTTAATATTTTCTTCCGAAAATAAATGATCTCCTTGAACCTTTTCTCCTTCCGTTTCAAAAAAATGTTGCACAACATTTTCTAAACTTGTCCTATAAGATTTATCTAAAAGGCGATTCATACTAATCATATCTTTTGGCTCTACCATACTGTTTGCATAGTTAAGTGCTTCATTTGAAACATAATGACATAAGTCTTCAGCAAAAGGCTCTGCTTCTGCGAAAAACTTTACGTCCCAATCAAAAGAAGGAGAATGGTTATACAAACCATAGGCGCACTTTCCTTTTTTACTAAGATTTTTATTTACGGTAGTTAAGTAATCTTTTGCTATCTGTAAATCAGCATCGGGAGTTTCCATCCAAACATGACTAGCCAACCCATCATCTACAATTCTAGTAGATCTTAAAATAGATAAATCTAATCCCCAACGATTTCCTGTCTCAGGATTAACTCCTTGTTTTAAAAACAAATATTTACCATCATCACTAGCGCCTCTTTCCCAATCTACAAATTTATGCTCTGGATTTTCAGGGTCGCGTAATAAATCTGAATTGTGAATTCTCTTAGCGGAATAAGCATCCGTTCTAGAAACAAAACGCACCCACTGTTTTTCAGCCTGTTCAGCACCTAACAATTCTTGTGCAGCCAAATTAGCAGAACGCATGATAACAGCATAATCTTCATATGTTGCTAATTCTTTATCTCCTAAATGACCACATCGTTTTGCTACACCCTGATCTTCAATATGAATAACATTAACACCATTTTGAATTGCTTTTTTCACTGCAATTCTAGTTTTTTCTGGAATACTCCATCCCTGCTCTAAGTCTGCCAAAAGAGCCATATCATAATAATTTACACAGTCATCAAAATCTGAATTGTTGGATTTATTAATATGCTGAACTTGGTCTGCTTTTTCTAAGTGATAATTAATTTCCTCAGCACACGTAGAAACATCTTCTACTCCAACATGAAGAGTATCTGGAAGATTCATACTTAATCTATTTTTCATTGCATTTGCCTGCCAACCTCCAGAATAAGGTCCTACTTTACCTTTACCTCCTGCAACTACATTTACAGCAGAAACTCCATTACTTGTTCCTAAAAATTTATATGCATCATTATTTTCCTCATAAAGGAAACGATTTAAAAATTCACCGCGGTGCTTTGTTAATTCAACTCCAGATAAATATTTGTGACTACCTCCCAATAAATCTAATGTAGACTGGTCAAATTTATGACTTTGAAACTGACGGTCATATTTTAAATGTTTACACGCCGTATTTTGTAAAAACATATCGTCGCCATTTACGTAATCTTTTAATATATAACTAGCGGTATTAAGATTCTGTTTTGCATACTCAACCTGACTATTTAACTTTAATGTTTCTAACTGGTTTTCTAATTCATTGTCAAAAATATCCATAAAATGTTTTTTATCTAATTTTGTGTTAAACTGAGACCAGTTTTTTAATTGTGCGGCAGAAATTTCCGCAGTAGCCAAATCTTCCATTAAATTATTTATTGCAACAGCACCATTTCCATGCAACCACGCAGCAATATATTGTAAGGTTACTGAAATATTATTTTGTAACTCTTTTTTGGTAAACTCTTTCTCAGGAGTTAATTGTCTTAATCTAGAATTTTCTACAGTTCCACTAGCAACAAATGTATCAATTTGATTATCACACCTTAAATTATCTGCAAATAAATCTTTAATTGAAGTAATAAGACCCGGATGTGCAACCCATGCTCCATCACAACCTCTATTAATTTCCAATTGTTTATCATTTAAAATAGTTTTAATAATTTCATTGTTTTGCTGTGGGTCTTTTGTAGGAATAAATGCCGACATACCACCCATTGCATGAATTCCTCGTTCATGACATGTTTTTACTATTTGTTCAACATAAGCCTCTAAAAATGGCTGTTCCATAGTTAAAGTGTTTCTGTCAGGAAATTCCATTTTTGTGTTTAATGATTTAATCATACTAAAAATATAGTCCCATCGTCCACAATTTAATCCAACAATTCTATCTTTTAAAGCATGAACAATTTCGTGTGTTTGAAAAATAGCGGGAAATGTTTCAATTAATACTGTAACTTTTGTTGAATTTTCTTTTAACCCTAACATATTTTCTGCTTGTGATAAAACATTATTTACATAAACAGCGTCTTCATAGTTTTCTAACTTAGGAATATACATAAAAGGACCTTGCTCAGTTTCTGTCATATGTTTTCCATTATTATAAAGGTGTGTTCCTATATCAAAAAGTGTTGCTTGAATAGGAGTTCCATCTTTATTTCTAACATTTTCTTCCATCATATGCAAACCTCTTGCCCTAACTAAAAATGTAGGAGGAGTTGAATTTGTTACTTCATATAATTTTTTTGGTGTTTCATATTTTAATTCACCTCGTGAAACAAGTTTTATATTATTATGTGCATTTACTACATTGTCCCACGAAGGAGACATAGAATCTTCTATATCTAACATATAACAATTAGCGTTAGAATTCATAGCATTAATAACCATTTTAGGATCATTTCCCGGACCTGTTAATTCAACATGTCTTTTTTTTAATTTATCAGGTATCTCTCCAGCCTTCCAATCACCTTCTCTTATATGTTTAGTATCCTCACGATAACAAAAAGAGTTTTCTACATGGTTTTTTTTTCTTAAGTCCATACAATTTTTATGATCATCATGATTTAAATCATGTAAATTTGATAAAAAACTAGATAATTCTTTTGGGACAAAATCATTATGTGATGATGCCTTTACCTGAAAATATCTTTTTCCTGTCTTAATGTTTTGTTTAATTTTATTAAACACTGATAACATTTAATCTAGTGTATTATCTTTTTTTTAATATTATTACTTAATTATTAAATTAAATATTTTTCAATATTATATAGTAATATGACTAAAATTATAGATAATGATGAATTAGAAGTGGTAAAACTACAAAAAAAAATAAAATTTAAAATTAAAAATAATAAATTTACCAAATTTTACCAATTTATAAAAAAAATTTTAAATAAAAAAACAAATTCTTTTACACTAGAAGGAAAAACAATTATAGGTCTTAATGATTTAATAAAAAGTAAACCACTTTCTTATAGAAAAGCATGCACATTATTTCAATCATTATTTTTACAACTACAAGATTTACAATCCCATAACTTAGGAGTTCTTTACTTTGACCTTAGTGATATTTATTTTATTGAAATAAGTGATGATGAGTTTTATTTTTTATTGTTAAAAACTGATAAAATTAAAGAAATTAATAATGATAATTTAGAAATACTAGAAACTTTGCCTAAAAAATCAAAGTTATTTTTCTCTCCAGAACTAAAATCTTTAAAATCATTTCCAAAAATGATTAGTTTTAAAACTATTTTTTATTCGCTTGCTTTAATTACGTTACATACAATGAAAAAAATAACAGGAACTTTAGATGTAGAAAATCATATAGAAAGTTTTAAAGAAACACCTCTTTACTGGGCTTTACAACGTTGCTTAATTAAAGATGTTGAAAATAGAACTTTATTGTATATTTAATTTCTAACAAGTTAATATATGTCTATTCACGTATTAAAAAGAAAACAAGATGCTAAAACAAAATTAACTAAACAAAATCAATATGCTTCAGCCAGAAATCAACCTTTTTCATTAAACATGACTAATAGAGGAAGGGTTAGAAGTGTTCCTGTTATGGGAGAAATTAATAAAGCAAGATTAGGAAGATGTTGTCCTCCAAATGGAGCAGTTAGAAAGGCAGCGCCATCACAAAGTTATTTTAATTATAATAGAAGAAGCACAGGAGGTTTAGGGGGATTGGCTGCCCGTGTTGTAACATTAAAAAATCCTAGTGATCCTTTGAGTCCTGATTTAATGCTGACTCATAAAAGGTCTCCAAACTTTTCTCAAACAATGCACATTAAAGACAAAAAAATGAAAGAAGTTAGATGTGATCACAAGGCTTATTTATGTGACCCTAATGCAACACCACCATTTTCCTCAAAGAACCCTAATATTACAAAACCTACAGGAAGTAGTTTCTTAGGTTCATACGTTGAACCTGAATGTAGAAATAATTGTGGTAAGGGTAAAGCACAAATTACAAAAAACTTAGGGTTCATGTCTAGTAGTGACTACCTAAATAAAAAAATGTCATATAGAAAAATGAGCGGAAACTATGAAGAGCCTTTAATGAATAATGCTAGTTGCACAGTTATAGAAAAAAATTGAATTGTATTATATAACCAGTAGTTTAGTTATATATTACTTATGATGATGAGCGGTGAAGCGAAAGACCCCAGCCAAATTATTTATCCTAGTGATAGTATGAGTTCTAGCACAAGTGCTATTCATAGTATAAAAGATGCAGAAATTAATGATTTTTGTGTTTTCCTAAAGGTAAGTGATGAATTTGATGAAAATTATACGGATGAAGAAAGAAAGAAACTTATTAAATTTTATATGGAAAAGATTAGTTTACATGAAAAGTCAAAATATGTTAAAGACCAACTAGGGCAAAAGATGAAAAATCAATTTAAGGATAGTGGTTTTGATTTGGTGGTTCCGTGGGTAAAGGAAAGTGCTCTGAGGCTACCCTATCATAGTCGTGAGGAAGGAGGAATTTACTTTTACAGGTCAGGTCGGAAAAAGTTGTGTAACATGAGAGTTCAGATTGCTGTGTATAAGGTTATGGCCTCTGGTCCTTTTGCATTTATGGAAAATCAACCCTCACCATATTATCTTTATGCTAGGTCTAGTATTTATAAAACAAACTTTAGTTTAGCAAATAATGTTGGAATTATTGATACAGGATATCGTGGAAATCTTTGTGCCGCACTACACAATACTAGTCGTAATAATACATCTGTACAGATGGGAACTAGAATGACGCAGATTTGTATGCCTGATTTGTCTCCAAACTTTCATGTTAGGTTGGTGAAAAAGTTGAGTTCTACTTCTAGAGGTGTAGGAGGATTTGGCTCAACGGGTCAATAATTTATTTCATAATAGTATTTGTCGTATATATAAATTTTACAATCTTTTATAAAATTATAGTGTAGAATTTCATCTTTTTTAAACGTGTCTTTGCAATGTTTACAAATATGACAATAAAATTCATAATTTGTATTATTATTTTTTATAGTTGTAATGTGTTTTAATTTAGATGTAGGATATTTACAATTGAAACACCCTTGTATCCATCCCTTTTTAGGTAAATGTGTTTTTTTAAATAATTCGATAGTTTCAACATCCATATGTTATTATTATGTTTAGAAGTAAATTTCATAAATTAAACTTTTTTTATTAATAATATTTAATATTTTATTAATATATATGCGTAGAACTAGAAGAAGAACAAGAAGACGCCGCAGAAGACAGAGAGGAGGTTTTTTGGGTGCATTAACCGCCGGTTTAAATAAAGGACTTGCTGCTGTAGGTCTTAAAAAAGACGAAAGGGATGATGAAATTAAAAGAACTCATGCCAGTCCTGATTTAAGTCAGCCTTCTAATGTTGATGCTGCTCCTGCTCAGGAGGGTGGTCGTCGTCGCCGCAGACGTAAATCTCGTAAGAGCCGTAAATCTCGTCGCCGCAGAACCAGACGTCGCCGTAGATCTAGACGTGGAGGTATGTGTGGGACTTGTCCCGGCGATAAGAAACGCCGCAGAACCAAAAGACGCCGCCGTAGACGTTAATTAGTGATTTTTTTTTAGTGCTTTTTTTTATATAATATATTTTAAATTAAATATATTATTATCAAATCAATTAAAATTTATTTAAGATAGTATATTAGTATGGACAACTTTGATTTAGATATATCAAATTATAGCATTGATGATTTAAAAACCTTTTTAAATATTGATGCACTAACTTTTGATTATGCTGATTTACAGAAAAGTGTTAAAAAAAAAATTGCACAAATTACAGGAATTCAAAGATACAGCGGTGGAGAGAAAAAAAAATTAGTAAATTTTGTAAATAAAATAAATTTACGATTAGTAGAGCAAATTAAATTAGAAAATAAAATAGAAGAGTTTCACACAAACCCAAGTTTAAATATTAAACATCCTACAACAAGTTATGAATTTCCACCACATAAAAAAGAAAGTTCAAATAAGTATGAAACAAAAACTATTATAAGTCAATTAAGTATTGATACCAAGTTTAGAAAAAATTATCTTTTTTCAAAATCAACTGATTTTTATATAGATTTACCTATTGCATTAAAAAATATTCTCTCCATGAGGATGGAATCATTTGAAATTAATAATACAATTTATAATATTTCTAGTGCAAAAAAAACAAATAAAATGTATGTTAAAAAAACAAAAAATGATGGAACCATCAGTGAAATTGTGTGTATTATTCCTGATGGACATTATGATAGTGTTTCTTTGGTTGGTTATTTAAATAATGGCGTATTAGATACTATAGGTGTGAAAATAGAATTTAATACAACAACATATAAAACTCGTTTGTTTGCTATTGATTCTAGTGGTGCTGAAGAAACAACAAGTTTATTAGACATAAGTTTTGATTATGAAATGAAATGTGGAGAAAGTAATATTGGAAAATCTCAGGAACAGTTTAAAGAACCTGTGGAGAGAAATTTAAATACAAGAATAAAAGATGCTAATGCTAAAATTTGTAATCCTTGTCCAAAAAAAAGCAAAAAAACAATGGATTTAAGTAAATTAGAAAAAAGAATAACAGTTCCTTCATTAGGATGGATGTTAGGGTTTAGAAAAGAAAATTATAGTGGGGAAACAAGTTTTATAGGAGAATGTTTTTACAATTTTAATATTGTAAAGCATTTGTTTTTATGCATTGATGATTTTCAAAAATCAATGCATGAAGTTGTAAAAATAGTTTACCATGACAGTTTTTTACAAAAAAATATTTTAGCCAGAATACCATTAGATACTGATGTTAATAGTAAGTTTTTATCATTTCATGAAACAGATACGGTAAGAAAAAGAAGTTATTTTGGTCCAGTTAATATTAAGCGTATGCATATACAATTAATTGATGAGTATGGAGAAATAATTGATTTAAATAATCAAGATTATTCTTTTAATTTAGAATTTGAAGTTTTATATGAAAGAAATTTTTAATTTTTGTTGTTTCTTTTTTTTAATTCGCCTTCATAAACACGTTTACGTAAATTACTGGTGCTATAATCATGATCTCTATTATGCCAGTGAATAGGTATATTAAGGTCATGACCAGTAAAATCTTTACCTTCCCAATCAGAACCTAAAATTCTTATGTCAGGATTAATTTTTTTTATTAATTCATATAAAGTATCTTCTGTAGAATATTCTACAATTTCATCCACATAACGACATCCTTCTATTTGTATTTTTCTTTCTTCATAACCTTGAATTGGTGTATTTTTTTGTTTGTTATCTGTTTTCATTCTATACGCTAAGTCTAATGTAGGGTCTGTTTGTAAACCCACAATAAGGTGGTCGCACTGGGCTTTGGCGTCTTTTAACATAAGATAGTGACCTGCGTGAAGCAAATCAAATGAACTGCATGTAAATCCTACTTTCATTTAATTAATTTGTTTTACTGTTTTTAAACTAATATCATATATTTTTAGTTTTATGAGTATTGAAAAATACTTATAAAACGGATAAGGGAAATTTGCATTTCCTATGCTAATATTTAATTTTTTAAACATTCTAAAATTGATAAATTTTTTTGTAGATATATTAAATTTTAAATGTGGGGTAAATTAGAAAAAATTAGTGATGTGGATATACATCTTGTTTAAACAAAAGAACCAGAAATAAGATTAAAAATAGAATAGAACAATTAAATATTAATATTTTACATTTTAAGTTTTCATATCCGAAAACTTTACGTGAAATATTAATTAAAGATAGTCCAGTAGCAGCAAAAAGTTCTACCCATATTAAAAAAAGATTAATAAAAGAAAATATTTTAAAAAACGAATGTATAGAATGCGGCCAAACAAACATTCACAATGGAAAAATATTAATACTTCAGTTAGATCATATAAATGGTTTAAACAATGATTATAGAATAGAAAATTTAAGAATTTTATGTCCTAATTGTCATTCACAAACAAAAACATTTGCTGGTAAAAATATTAAAAGAGAATGTGAATTCTCAGATTAGCACTTTTCCCGACACCCCGATTCGAACGGGGGGCCCGCGGTGCTACAAACCGCTGCTCTAACCATCTGAGCTATATCGGGTTTGTTTTATATACTTTTGAATTCTATCGGTGACCCCGGTGGGTATATTATTATATAATTTTCTTTTTAAATTATTTGTGGCGAGTTATTATATTTTTTTATTATTACTTTTTGTTTTTCGTCTCTTTTTTTGTTTTCTATTTTTTTTAGTTTTTTTTCTTTTGTGTTTTATTTTTTTTCTTTTTGTTTTCTTTGCTTTACGTATTTTTTTCTTTTTAATAGTTTTTTTCTTTTTCTTTTTCTTTTTATTTATAACAATACATCTATTTCCTCCATAATATTGAAATCCCGGTGCTGTAGGGAGTTGCTCTTGGTGGCCTTGACAGAATCCACAATTCCATGCCCATGAACCACATTGCCTTCCGCGTCTATTAACCCCTAAGCAAAAATTATCATTCCATATTTGTCTTGCATGAACAGCACAGTGATATAAACCGGGAACATTTTCTCTGTTGCAAAAGGAACGACATTCCTTATCTTCCTCGCGTATTTGAGGTCTTCCAGCATCGTTATACTGTCTACGTAATCTATTTAAAAAATTATCAAAATTTGCACAAGGATTTTCTCTTTCATCATCGTCATCTGTATCGACATCCATCGGATAGTCATCATTAGTGTCGTAGCGATGATCTTGAAATACAGATTGTTGTGACCATGGTTGCGGCACGTTCCATGATGGAGTTTGTTGTGGAAATGCTGGTGCGGTTTTTGATTCTGCTAATGGTGCTGCTGGTGCCGGCCATGTTGGTGCTGGTGCCGCTGGTGCTGCTGGTGCCAGCCATGTTGGTGCTGGTGCCGCTGGTGCTAGTGGAGGTGGTTGTTCAAACATCATATTATATGCTTGTTCTATAGTAATTATACCTTGATCTACCATAAGTTGTAGATCTGGTTTTAGTTCTGGAAAATCATCTGGTGTTTTTGATTCTCTCGGTTGTTTTTTTGATTCTCCCGGTCTTTTTTCTTCACCGCCGGGATTCTCATAACTTTGTCTAACTATTCTTTCTATTTCTTCTCTATTAGGGCGCTCTCCGGGTGGTGTCCAATCAGGCCATAAACTTATAAGATAACGAAACTCTTCTTTGCTATCTAAAACTGATATAAGTTCATATAATGGATCGCTAGAATGTGTATTATCATAAGTTTTATAATAAGGATGGTTTTTATGACCAGGTGGATATAATTTATCACTAAATGCTTTTTCTATTAAAATTGCAAATATATTCAAATATGACCCGTCACGGAGTCGAAGAGGATAATTAGGAAAATTTCGCCATTCAGAAGGCCATGGTAGACATCTTTCTTTTCTTATTCTAAGTTCAGGTATTTGGTCTACCCAAAATGCACCGGGAACTGTATGTATAGGAACATCATCCATAGTAACAGGATTAGGTGATACATTTAATCTGGTTTGGCTTGTTGCGGCACATCGTCCACTCTGAAATTCATAAGGAACATTTTGTATACGATGAGCATGGTCGTTTTTTGGAACCGCATGTGAACCACATTGAGGACAAAATGGTGGATTTAAAACTTGATGTTGTCTGTCACCAGGAATAAAATTGTCATATATATCGGCAACATGATCTGTTAAATCTGTGCATCCACCTCTTAATATTTTTGAACCACAGTTTGGACAAGCACTAAAACCACTATCTGACAATTTAAATCCTTGTAATTTTCTTTGAAAAAGATCAAGGATATTTTGTTTTCTTTGTCTATTTTCTTCACTGTTGGGATTCGATGAATTTTCTTTTTGTCTATGTTCAGCCATTTCCCTATTAAATTGCTGTTCTATTGCTTGTTTTATTTGTTCTTCCCTTTCTCCTGCTGCTTGAAAGCTTGCTAACTCTCTATTGCAATTTTCAATTTCTCCAGTTAATTTTTGTTCTTGTATTTTACAGGCTTCTGTCATTCTATCTATTACTTCTTTATTTTCTAGTGCTTTTCTTTGTTCTAATTCTGTAAGTTTTTTTTCTTCAATAAGTTTTTGCCTGTCATTCTGATATTTTTTTTCGTTTAAAAATTCGTCACGTTTACCTTCACTGTAACATAAAGTGCGTAACACATCATATGATAAATAACTATTCATGCAAATAGGACATTTATATTCTCCTTTTTCATTTCTATAATCTTCAGTTCTATTTGCATGGTTACTAAAATAATCTATTAAACAACTGCAACATATTTTATTATTACAACAAGGAAGAGTTGCTAGTTTAATATTTTGCTTTGTTAATTCACTTACACTTTTATTACAAGCGCTATTTTCACATTTATCTTCATTAACACAATTAAAATTAATACATGTTTTACCATCCTCACAATCTTCTGGTATGATACAATTTCCTTTACTTCTAAATTGGTCACGTAGTTGCATTAACTCTTGCCTACTAGCATCATCTAATCCTTCCATACCTTCCTCTTTTCTTTTTTGTTCTTGCATCCATTTATCGTATTTTCTCTTTTTCTTTTGCCATTTTATCTTTCTTTTCATATAGGTAAATTTTTTTTCTTCTTCTTTCTTTTCTGGTCGTTTTCCGGGATCTTCTGGTGCTACTGGTGTTTTTTCTTCTGGTGCTACTGGTGCTGCTGCTGGTGCTGCTGGTGCTGCTGCTGGTGGTGGTGCTGGTGCTGGTGCTGTTCCATCATCGCTACTAACCCCCGATGTAACTATTTCATTTATAGTTTTATTTACTGTGTTAAGGGTAATAAAATTAACACATTCTTTACGGTAACTGCTTTTTGTTTTATTATTTAAATAGTATTTGTTGTTATGAATTGCTTTTTTCTTTTTTATTAATCTTGATATTATTTTATGACGATGCCTATTTAAATCTTCATCATTACCTTTATAAAAATTATATATTAGTATAACTTGATGTTCTTCACTTACAACACCGTCTATATGTGTTTTTAATAGTTTGTAAGTATCATCTGTGAAACTAAAAAGTGTATCATCTCTTTCTATAATTCTTAACAAAAAACTGTGAAAATTTATAGGTAATTGATGTTGACATATATTAAATTCATCTGGATTTTTTGGTATGTTATCACCATCAAAAATAGTTCCTCCGTTCTTTTTTATAAAAAGTAGTTTACCAATTTTTCTTTCTATGATACGAATTATATTAATAAATCTTTTAATTCTCTCTGTAATATATATTCTTTTTTCATCTGTTAATAAAAGTTGATTTATATGGTCTTTTTTTTTGCCCCACGGCCCGTGGTGGCGGAAATCCTTTCCCTTTCCTGCGATCTGCATCTTCCCACTATTCTCAACTTTAGAACCGGGAAGAGTGCAATTAAGATTAACTAATGCCAATCTATATCTTCGTGTCCAACCGTCCTTGACAGGCTTATCGTATATATTATATATATTACCTTGTGGATGTATTAATTCAATAAACATACCTAAATTTATTAATTCTATTAATTCGTTAAATATGTTATCATTATTTAAAGAAACTTTTTTTTCAGACATTATATATATATATATATAATTAAGTAAAATAATTATATATATATTTACAAATTTTTTAATAACCTAATTAAAAATGGGTATCAAAACAGAAAATTTGTATAAGTAATTAAAAATAAATATATTTTTTTAAGATTTATGTGTTATTGTTGATTTTACATCCATTTGATTAATAAGAGAATTTTTGGTTACATATGTTGATAATTTTATATTTTCAATTTTAATATTATTTTTTTGTAATTTAGTTCGATATCTCGATCTAAATCTAGATTTATAATTTTTTCCCATACAAAATAACAAAGTATCTATTTGCATAAAATAAATTTTAGAATAAATGCTATCTAAAATTTTTTTTGCACAATTATAAGAAATAATATATCCATCACTTCCCCAACCATCAATACAAATATCAAAATCTTTAAAACTACTATTTGCCCTAGCACATTTTTCTGAACGTTTATGAATAAAAATTATATCAGTATCACAAGGAACAGAAAAATTTTTAAATTTTTCTGTTAATCCTGGTTTTAATAAAGTATCGTCTTCCAAAATAATACACCATTCAATAAAATTATTAACAATATAATTATAGCATTTAATATGTGATTTCCAACATGCATATTGTGTTTTGTGTGTAGTTGGTAAGCCTAAAAACATATTTTTATTTTTTTTTAAATTATCAAAATCTATATCTGACAATGTTTTACCATCGAATGCAGGAATTCGAATTATATTGAAAATATTATTTTTTAAATTTTCATTAAATTTAATTAATCTATTTTTTGATCTATCTAAATTAATATATAATATATCACTTAAAGATATACTAACCATATTTTTATCATTTGACAATTTTTTTCTAATTTCATTTGAAAATGTATAATATTTTTGCATTAATTCTTTATTTTTAGTTCTAGTAATATCATTAATACAAAAAAAGTTTGGTTCTTTTTTTAATATTATATTTAATTTGTCAACATTATGTATTGACAAATTTAAAAATACCTTAGAAAAATTGGTTTTACTAAAATTTTTTAATTTACATAAATTATTTTCACTACCAACTATGTTTGATAATAATGGAAATATAAAATCATCATTGCTTAGCATTACTCTAAACCTCATTTTAACTTTTTTTTTGTATTGTTCTAGAAAAAATTTTTCTGTTAATTTACAAGAAGATTTAGTAAGAATATATGCTTGATGTGTGTAAGTAATATTAAATTTTTTATTAAAAAATTTTTCTGCCATTTTGATAGTATTATATACAGCATACGTTGCCGGATTATTTCTATGTTTTTTTTTTGCTATTTCTAGACTGTAATTCCAATTTCTATTTAATACAAATGCATAAGGTAATTTAGATTCTTTATCAAATAAATTTTCTTTTTTTTTTAAATTAATAAAAAAATCATCATTTAAATACAAGAATGTTTCAGATAGATCTGGTATTTTATGTAAATAACATTCAATAGTATTTGAATTATACGTTGGATAAATACAATTTTCATCAAAAATATCTTTATGATATATTATTTTAACTTTTTTATATAAATCTTTACAATACCAACTAGGTATTTGATTATCTGTAACTATAAATATGTTTCTTACAAACAAACAATTAGTTAATGTATGTTTAACTGAAAGTTCTAGTTCATTTAAACTACATACTCTTACAGATTGTCTACCTGAATATTTAACATACTCATTTTTCCAGTTATTATCTTTAAAATTAACATATGTATAAACAACATCCATTTTATATATATGTTATATTATTTTAAACAAAAATATTATCTTTATCCACTAGCATAATATTGTGTCCATTCTCTCGCTGTCATGTCATATGCTACTCTGTTGTTTTTATATTGTGTCGCTATATCTGGAACTAATGGGTCATCTGGATTTGGGTCTTCTAAAAGAGAACATATAGAAAGCAAAATCTTATCAATAGTTAATGCTGGACTCCATTGATCTTTTAAAACATCTAAACAAATCCCCCCGCTACTATTAATATTTGGATGATAAACCTTAGTTGCAAACGTAATTTTTGGCGGCTTAAAAGGATAATTTTGAGGAAATATAATATTTAAATAAAAAACACCACCATTATAAGGTGAACCGGTTGGACCAATAAGCGTTGCAGTCCACTTAAAAATATCGTCGTCTTCTGGTCCTGCACTGCAGTTTGAAGGAGGATCCTTTTTAATATTTTCTAATTCTTTTCGTATTCTTTTTGCAGACGCCATCCGTTCTTAATAGTTAAAATAGATGACTTAGCTTTATGTTATTTTATTAGTAATTTATCAAGTTAAAAACAATTAACTTTATTTATACATCGGTATGAAAAAGAGAAAGAGCCGAAACTTTTCGATTGCGAGTGCTGGGAGAGATTTGTTTAATGGGCTATACTATGAATATACTGATACAAGTTTCTCGGTGCCTCAAAATAAAAGATGTATGCGATCTATTATTTACAATTTATTTTCTAGCGATTATGATGATTTGTTGGAAAAAAACAATTTACATTTGCGAAAAGCATCTTATTGTTTACTTTCATGTTTAAAAAATCAAATCGTTCCTGAATATATTAATAACTCTATTTTAAATATTATTTTAGATATAGTTTACCATAAAACTGGTATGCGAAAAAAAAAAGAAATGGCCAAAATGTATCATTACTATTTTGATTTGGCCAAAATTGCATATAAAAACAATGACCATAATACAACGTTAGTTATTAAATGCGCCTTAGAACACATAGTCATTGCCAGATTTAAATTTAAATTATTAAAAAGTGAAAAAAAACTTTTAAATGATTTTAAAGAAAATTATGGTATGTTTTTAGATTGTTATAAAAACCACGTAAAATATATTTTAGATAATAAAAATAATTTAGATTCTTTTGTTCCATCTGCCATGGTATTAGATATGCATTTAAAAAAAAATAAAGCCTATACTAAGGCTTTTAAAAATATAGGAAAATATCCAGATGAGTTAGTAAAACATCAAAGAGAATTAAATTCTGTTTCTTTACAAATAAAAGAATATTATCATAATTTTCCAAATGCTATTATAAATTTATATACTGATAATCCTTTTGACCACCCGTTTGTTTATACAAATAATAATAATCAAATGATTGGTGATCTTTTAGATGCTACAAAAAATATTCGTTAAACTAAATCGTCACCTTCTCTAGGTTGTTGCTTAGAGAATTGCTGTTGTGCAACAATTGGCGGAGGAGGGGGAGTATTAGGTGCTTGCTTTTTTTCTGCATCCATTCCCGGTGGATATTTAGGTTCTAAATGTCTAGAAACTCTATTTAAGTTTATTACTTTTTTTGCAGCACCTTTAAATCTTCTTTTGTCTGGCTTTTTTCGGGTTGATTTAAATCTCTCCAATGCTTTTAATTTTTCTTTGTGAGTATTTACTGTTAACTTAATATTATTTTTATTTTCATTATTTTGTGCTGGAGGTGTTATTTCTTTTTTTTTATATAAAGTTGATGCAACTGGCTGTTCTTTTTCTGTATCTTCTTCACTACATATTTTATTTTTACAATTATGTTTCTTTTTTACGATAATATATACAATAACTACTAATATTACCAATAGTATAGTGCTACCTACACTAAGTAACACTATATGCACTGGTTCCATTCCGGGAGTTTGTAGAATAATAGTCTCGCTATTATTTGTTTCATTATTTAAATTTGTTTTGGTTTCATTATTTTGTTGCTGATTATTTGCAATAGGATTTTTTCTTATATATGGAGAAGGTGTTGTTAATTTTTCAGGTGATGGTGGTATATTATTTAATGGCGAGGGAGAAAATGATGAAGGGGTAAATGTCGGTGATGGAGAAAAAGATGAAGGGGTAAACGTCGGTGAGGGAGAAAATGATGAGGGAGCAAACGTTGATGAGGGAGTTGTATAAATAACATCACTAGTATTTAAAGTTATATTAAGATTAGTTGCATTATTTATTATATTTGTAATATTTTGAATTATTGTTTTATTTGTTTGATTTGTAATATTTTGAATTATAGTATCTAAATCATCAATCATTACGACTGGAGAACTATCCGTTAAAATAGAAGGCGCCATCATTCCTTCCGTGCACATGTGTAGAGATACTTTATACAGTGATATTCCATTTATATTATTATCCATTGTCCAAATATCTGTACAAGTTTTCTCTCCAGAGGTTGTTAACAAAAATAACACACCCATCAAAAATGTAAAGACATTTTTAATCATTACTTATATTTCCCTTAAATTTCTAAGTTTATTTTTTAATTACTTAAGCACTAATTTGTAATATTAGTTAATGATAAAAAGGTGGAAACAGGCTAGTCACAAGGTTCAGAATGTAAGTCATTGGAAAAATCAAGAAAGCACCACATCAGCCTACACCGCAAAAGCAGCATATGATATTATAGTTACTCCAAACAAAAGAGAAGTAAAAGGTCAATGTATTGATATAGACCAAAAAAAAACAATTATAGAAATGATTAGTGGAGAGAAAACTTCTATTTTTTGTTTAAAATATTCTGTAGATAAAATAACAAAATTTCTACCTATTATAATAAATTTGTTTTTTTATGTAATAGGATATTTTTTACTTTGTAGTAAAAATTCTATAAGTGATATTAATTATATTGGATTAGTTTGGTTAATAGTTCCAATTCAAAATTTATTAGTAGCAAACAGAGACATATTATGGCGCATCTGGAGAAAATCTATGTTACCTTATATTCAGTTATATTTATCTTTAATTGAAACATATGCTTTTTGTGATATGTGTCACTGGGATAATAGAATTTGTTTAATAGCGCCTCCTTTACTTTTTAATCAAATTTTAATTATAAATTCTGATGCTGTTTTTTTTAAAAAAGAAAATAAAAAAATTATTATAATACAAATTTTAATTTCTGTATTTTGGAAATTATGCTTTGTTTTTGCTTTAAGATATGGGTCTTTTCAAAATTTGCATCCACGAGATATGTTTATAATTATGATAAATCCTATAGAAGTAGGATGGTCTAATATTTCTGTTTTTACTGGTAAAACATTTTCAATGATATTTTTATTGATAGGACAAATTTATTTTAGAACAAAAAATATAGAACAGTTATATAGTCTTAGAACTCATTACACTGTAAAATCAAATAAAGAATGGAATCAGGTAAATAGAAAAAGTAGAATTTATAAACATCAAATTTTAGAAGACGATGTTTTTAAAGTTAGAGAAGTATTGAAAAGTATAGTAGTTTAGCGAAATAACGATCTACCAATGCCATATCCTATTGCACCTGTTCCAGCACGCCGGAAACTTTTTCTACTAGGTCTATATTCGTCATCACATCTACATCCATTAATACAACAACATATGAGGCTAATAATAATAAATGCTATACTTACAATTGTCATAAAAGCAGAACACAATGCATTTGTTTCACATGAAGCAACTGCAACACCTACCATAAGATCGGTCAGAATCTCACCTAGAAGGTCATCGTCGTCGTCGTCTTCGGCCCGTATGAATTTGGGCAGAATAGCGAGAGCAATAGTAAAGAAGAAGAAGATTTTTGCGAGGGTTTGTTTGGAGAACATTTTTTTTGCTTGTGGTGGTAGGTTATGTATGTTAATATTTTTATATAGTATTTATGTTCAATTTTCCTTTAGGGATTACGTAACTAACTTAAAAAAATAAACCTAATAAATGTAAATGAGTAACTTTATTAAGATTGTGCGAAATTATGAAAATATTTGTAGATTAGGTCATAAAATAATTAATCATAAGGATTTTGTAAGAAAGGCTGCGCCTGAAAAATTAGATGAAGAATTTAGAAAACAAGAAGAAAGAATACAAAAATTTATAAAACTAACAGAAAAGGCAAATACTGAATGGGAAAAAAATCCTTATTCTGTTAACCCTTACTGGACTGGTTTATCTTAAATTTTAAGTGTGTTTAAAAGTTTTCTAAGATCTGTGATGCTTTCTTTTTGGAGTTGAGCATTTGTAAATTTAAATCCGCGCTTGCTTAGTTTCTTTTTTAGTTCTAG
>JACKZZ010015062.1_pt1 | contig 31512 bp, 31 predicted proteins | sample 8027871 | NCBI WGS metagenome assembly JACKZZ01 (sample SAMN15724774, study PRJNA655200) | protist metagenome | isolation source: fluorescence activated cell sorting (FACS) single amplified genomes of... | place: USA: West Boothbay Harbor, Gulf of Maine | collected 2000-07-19
AAAATACACATGGAATCTCCCATATGCAGACCAGTACCCACCACATATATTCGAGAAATGTCCCCAAGTTAGTTCCATACCCTAATTTCCTCGCTAACCCCTCGGCAGTCGCTCTAACCCCCACTGATAAAACAAACCCAATAAAAGTCAGGATTCTGAGTATGATGGATAACACCATACTGATACCCCCGGTTCTACGTGATCGAGTAGACAAATCCCTGAGTTTAGCTATTTCGGTAGATATTTGATCAAAGTTTTTTTTACAACCTGCTGGGAGACTGTTGATTGAAATACGACTCGATTCTTTCAGTCGAAGGTGGTTTTCCCTCAGGTAATAAAACAAACTACTACCACGATGATTATGGGGGTAGTTTCGATCTTCGAGAGGTAGTCCAAATCCAAAAACCTCTAGAGTCTCATATGCCGCTTGGGCTATTTGTTCCTCAGTGAAGTGGTCTCCTTCCTGTACCTGATCCACACATCTCAAAATTTCTTCATTGATAGCTGAATTAGTAGTCATTTTGCTTTCGTCGACACACGACTCAAGTCTAGCATGTATGGTTCTGGGTTGAAACCTACCCCGGTACGATCGAAACTCTGTCCAGAGTGCGTGGAAAGCCAAATCTGAAACTTGTGCAGTTATTGGCAGGTCCACATACTGGTAGGAAATCAGTCCAAGTGTAGCCATAAAAAAAATAGATACCAATGCACGAATACCTCGTGGTTGCCTTCCTCTCGACAAACTTCGTTCGGGTACCGCCTGACCACTTTCCTTTTTTCGTATTTTTTTGCGCATTTTCTTGAGGAACGTCAGGATATGATATACGTTTTTTATACTAGAATACCCAATCAAGAGGTTAGGTAGCAGGTATCCATTGAAAAAACCATCTTTGAGTTCTGTATCTATGCTGAACACGCCTGTTTTGCTTTTTCTATCGTTGTCGACCCGAGCCGTGAGGTTTCGTAAAAATTTTATATTAGTTATATCTACCAGGTTACTTGCCATGGTAAAACCGGTCGAGTATACCAACTCCCACATAAGCACCAATTGCTGATTAATGATTGCTTCCAAGTCCGCGTGCACGCCTTCGATATCTACTTGTACCTTTTTTGCATTATTCATGCATGCGCAGTAGTTATCAGCCCACGTGGGAACAGTTACACTCATGAGCGTGTCGTTTGGATTTAACCCCTTCAAATCGCGTCTCACATCGTTCACTACTTGATTGGTGTAGCGTGTGCCCAGTAATTTTAACCAATTACTGGCTAAATTTTCTACCTCTTTTCCGCCCACTCGTCCCCGGCCTAAGATTACGACCATATACATCCCCGCATGCACTACTTGCCGAACTGTGTTCCTCCTGTTCTTTTCACTTAGGATCTCTATTATCCAAGCTAGGACTAATTCCTCAGGCGTTTTTCCAGTCTCAAATATACTCACTCCCTGTTGTCCGAAGTTGTTATCCCACCAGATTGACAACATCTTCTTGGATATAAGGTTCTGAAAAGGCTGAATGTGATACCTCACTACCGGATTCAGCTCCATGTCCTCTTCTATTGTCGCAGTTAGGTTATTCAAAAACTCCAATTCTTCTCGTCGACTTGTTGCATTAGCGTGATTATCTGTTCCAGCTATGACGGCATTCGGTTGCGGTCTACTGTACGTTTCTGATGAGTAGTCTTCGGCGGTGATTTTTGTCAGAGAGAGTAGGAATAGAAAAAACGCCAAAACCCAATTCCCCGAAACCGATCTAGGCGTGATGACCCCTCGTTTTTTACTACCGGTTAACATAGGTGTCGATAGCATGTGTATACGTTTACTTTACAATTCATTGATTCAATAAAGCCCATGGGGATCGAATTAGTGTTTATTTATTAAAATCATCGTGTTTCAATCATCCAACTCTATTGTGAACAAGAGTAGTATATATATATACAAAATGACTTTACTAGACCGCTTCAAGTATAATGGGCTTCTCTACTTACTACCGGAATTTTTCAGTAAACTAGTTCCCCTAAATCATACTGATACAGTCCTCATGGAGAAATACGAATTGTCTTCCTTGAATCAGGATTACGAACTGTATTCCCTATTTCTCCGTCTCTATCCATACCCCATCCGACCCAGACTGTTTGAAAAGACTATTGACCTAGTCGATTTATTAATATACAGAATTATTCAATTGAAAACACATGGACCTATATCCGCCTGTTCTGATAGGGCTGGGTGTTTCCAATTGTACCATCAGATATTGAGCCACCTCGAAGCCATTGTGACTACTACGAAATCTCACCCAGATCCCCGTTTAGTCGTGGAAGTGCACTCCATTTACAAAAAGATGTATTCCAACCTGCAAGATAAATGGATTATGGTCATGAGACTTACCCAGAAAGCAGAGTTAACCAGTTGGTGAAATAACCTTGATTTAATAAAGAAAAAATATTCATTATCGTATGGACTAGGTGGATTGATCTTTTTTATTGGTATCTACCAAAATACCCATAACCCAAGGCTGGGCACTACTCTTGATTTTGAATAAGTTATGCGAGTTTTTCAATTGCTGCAAAACTAGGTATTTTTGTCTGGTGGCCTTTCGGATCTGTTCTTGTTCCCTTTTGCCGTGATATTCCCAACCCAGTAATCTATACACAGCTCTATACATAACTATCAATGGACTATGTTTAATAATGGCATACATTTTAAAAAGAAGATGTAACTGGCCGATGTCCTGGAACCAAATTCAGATTCCACCAGGGGAATCGTAAAATAGGTCACCGTTAATTAATGATTGGCTAAGCCTACGTTTTATATTTGGATCACACCTCAATATAGCTCTGCATTCCGGATCATAACAATGCTGGGTTATGGAATTCGCGGTTATTCTGAAATACACCCGGTTACTATTATGAACTTTTCCTTCCCGGGTGGCTATTCTACAGAAAGATCGCCCTCCACTGGATAGATCCACGAAAAAACAAGTTCGGGTTTGAGTAACAGACGATAACTTGGCCTCATTATAAGCTGGGTGGTATTTCCGTATCTCTTTGGTTATCAGATCCAGTCTTCTTAAATCCACTACAGGTACGCCGGTTTGCTTCATTTTACCGATACTCACTCGATCGGTTTTGTAAACACAAGTGAGTCCTGAATCTTTCGGGTTTTTAGATCTTAGTTGAAGTGGTATATAAACTGGAGCCGGTCCCGGTACCGAATACCCTGGCGTATACTCGGCCAGATCACTCCGAGGTACAAGACTACACTGACGCAGGATATCACCCAGGGTATCAGGATCGAAGCTGAACGGGTATACCCGTCCGTTATGATCGAGAAATAAATGCGGTGTGTATACATACGGAGAAACGATATGCGCGAAGTTCATACAGGTACGACAAAGAGTAGGTGTATCTGTCGGCTGGGAACAATCAGGGCAACCTACTATTTTACTAGTATAAATCGCACGAGTATATATCGATTCGCCATCGAAATGACTTTTTATATCCAGTCTATTTCCAGGTATATCATTGAACTTGTCTCTGACGGATTCTAATAACTGACGGGCCATTACTAGACTGACGACTAGGTTCCTAAAATGAAATTTTATTCCTAGTGTCAAGTTGTCCTTGGTCACCAAACGAGCATCCCTACTTACTATCCACATGTCCAGGTACTCATCTGTATTCTGAGTAAAATACCGACTGATTACTTGCTGGATAATCCTCCCATATCTGACTATATCCAATTGGTCCGTGATATGGGATGGGTTATAAATGATCTTGGCTTTGACAAAAAAATTAAATCCCTCATGTGAATGAACTACGTCTTTGGGAGTTATATAAGTAGCGTTCAATATATCTCGAGTCCGGGCTTCGAATACCGATGCCCAATATCCAAATGGAAATGCAGCTACGTCGTGATTACCGTACTTTATCCGCTCCAGGTGCGTGATTTTGTCTGTGCACGGGGCTTCACATCCACCTTTTTTCCGCTTTTTGGTCACAGGTTTACTTACCTCAATCAAGTGTTTTCTTTTCAGAAACTGATATTCCTCTGTTAGTGTAATTTGCTCAGCTCTATACGGCTGGAAACCTTCTATGGGGTTAGATACGGCGGAGAGTACCAAGTGATTGGGATTTCTCTGTTTCTTTTCATCCGCCATAGCCTCGTTTAGTCGGGTCATCGCCGCGGACTGCCAATCGGACATCCTGATAAATACGAATTTCAGAGTGTGAACTTGGAACGAGCTAGAATTGAATTATGAGATAACCACAACCTTCCAAAATTTGATTAAGTCCGATTATTCCTTCATATCCAGGTATCCTCCAATAAAGCATTTATTTTACTATAACCGTAGATACTGATAAACGCGGAGATGATTAAAATCGATATCAAAACCACTAACACTGCTATCGTCACGCTTAACACACACCTGGAATTACGTCGGACTTCATCTATTTCTGATTTTAACTCCTCTATTTGGTTATTTTTTCGACCAACTTCATCTGAGTCTAAATGACCCCTGATCACAGGCAACGGGCCTCTACTCAAGAAATCCAATGACCATTTAGTGATCTGGGAATCTGAATGAGCTAAAATAAACATGGTTCGATTACTCCATATATCCACCACATTTGTGGCAGGAGGCGGGAAACCCATCCCCTGTGGTACGTCACCACCCCAAATAAAAAGACCACCTGTAATTTCGATTCCTAGAAAGGCGATAGGACTAGCGCACAATTTCGAAAAACGCCGGGTGGTTTCTATATTCGGGCAGTTTCCACCGTACCTTTTATCGCCCCAGTTATATACAGATCCGTCGGATCTTATCAAGGCAAACGCCCGGGTAGTTGAACTTATATTAGAAATACCATAATTCTCACTTGCCACTAGAGGATCTCCTCCATATTCAGTATCGCCCCAAACTACTGCAGTTCCGTCCATTTTTAATGCCGTAAAGGCCCTGTTCGTACTCCTCAGGCATTGGACCTGTACCAACCGCTGCTGAATTTCATCTCTGGGGTCTATGGCTCCATATCTTGTATCACCCCAAGTGGTTACATTACCATCTCGTTTGAGAAATGCGAAGGCTCCTGTAGTCTTACATACCTGCACCAGATCTGATAACTGAATGTCCATATGGATACATCTGGTTACCCGATCTAGTTCAGGATTAGGGTATATATCTACGAAAGTCATATACCCCTCCGATTGCAATAAAGCAAAGTATAGTAGATTACCATAGACCTGTTGAACACTGGAAGGGGCGATATACCCAACTGCCCTTTCCGTTTTGGTTCCCCATATATACAAACGCCCATTCTCTTCTATCGCCAGAAACGTGTCTATATTATTAGAGTAAAGTGAATGCACCCCTTCTAATTTCCTCTCCTGTTTTTCTTGGGTCTGTCCCTTTATCATTGTCCCCCAGCTTAATACTGTACCGTTCTTTTTCAATACTGCAATAGCAGACGATATAGTTTGGACGACTGTTACACCCCGACGAATTTCGTCTTTGTATGAACCAGAATCACCTCCAGTGGAGCTATTACCCCAAGTCAAGACCCCGCCCCTCTTATTCAGAATTGCGAATGAATCCGAATTGGGGTATATACCAACCACGTTTTCTAAGCAACTGGCTTTTGGTGTATTAGGGTAGCCCCAGGATCGCACGTGTTTATGATCAGATATCCAGGCGATAGAATTATCTGTGATAGCCATATCCTTGTGACTATATACCGGGAGATACTCCTGATCATTCCAATCCGGCTCTATTTGAGGTCTACTTGTCTGTGGAATATGTGTCATTTTGGACTTCTGGTTATATTTATTAGCGCGGTTTTGTATTTATTCTATTAACTTCCAGAAATACACGCACTAGTCACTTTATACGTGGTGGGTTGTCTACAATGCGGGCATTTGCTTTTATTATACTTCGATATACATCGTGAGTGATAAACCATACCACAGGTGGTTCCACAATATACCAGAGGTGTTTCGTCCTGATTGGGACTTAGACAAATACAACAGTCCCCACGCGCATTGTTTTCTACTCTGGAGTCTAAGTCGACTTGGTCATTAGGTCGTTCGAGTGATTTGTACTCGTAAGTAAGTGGATGAGTCTAAGAGACAGTTATTTTGATACCTAGATGATGAGGAACGGGGATATCTACGAGTAGAATTAGGTACTCTATTAGAGTACTGTCTGAGTATAGCAACCGCTTCATTAAAAGGTATGAATATTATCCTATTAATCATTTTTGGGGTAATCATAAGCCAATAACACGTGATTTTTAATTAAATTTGGGTTGAGTATTGCCAGAAATCGATGGGAAAGATACAGGGGGGGGGGTGGATCCCGTTCGTATACATTCCAATCTCAAGTATAGATAGCGATTACCAAAAAAAAAAACTCGTATACAACAAACAGTCCATATGCGACCAAAATACAAAGTCATCCTTACTGGTATTATTAGTGTCCTCCTACTTGTGGCATTTATTATCGTCGTGGATCTACTTATCCACGATGCACAGTTCATTAAATTTGCGTTAACCAGAAAAACATCATGGTCAGCTGTTCCATCTAGTAGGGCACAAATACAGGCATATATAGCAATAATACGCAAATATAAACCTCGATTAGTGGTGGATATAGGCTGTGGAGAAGGGAACGTCATAAAGGAATTAAAGGCTGGTTTAGGTTCTGATTACCGGATAGAAGGTATTGAGATCAATCAGACGAGCGCTGAACACGCAAAAAAGTTATTACCTGGAAACGTGATTCACAATATTGACATGCAGCACTATGTACCCGAAGCAGGTATATCCGTCTGCTATATCTTATACGAGCCTTTATGGAATGTGAACGTCCCAGAGGCAATAGAAATCTACACCAAATTTATCGATACCACCCTGTCAGTATCATCCAACGTACACTTTATATATGCGTCAGGCGTGAAATCCCATATACTTGACGATCAGTTTTTCAGAAAGAGAAATCTACAATTATATTGGACCAAACGAGTCGGCTCGCTATTATTGAGGCGTACTATCCACCACTATAGCCAATCAAAGGTATATGTAACGTGACTATGATTATACCTGATTGGCTATTTCCAACCAAGCTCTGATTAAATTTAAATCTACCTAATTCATTTAATCCTGGGAATAAAGGGATGATCTCAAACTTCCGTTTATGTGTTCGATGATATGTCCATTACCTGCGAATGATGAAGATATGCTTGAATTACAAGAAGACTTAACGGAGGCAGTCAGCTGCTTATTAGAAGCAAGAGGGTATACTCACCTATCCAAATCAATTCCGTTCTTTAAGACTGGATTACGTATATGTACAGCCCGACACGAAAGTCCCAGACAGTCCCAATTGATCCATTGCATTTTCGAATCGGATCCACTGAGTATAGACCGGATAGGTGTGTCAGAATTACTGGATATTAAGAAAAATAAATCCAAAGAAGATCACGTCATTCTGATCTGTAGTCACATTAGTAATCAGCTCCAGCGAGCTCTCTGTCAAGAGGAATTTTCGTGCGAGACACTTACTACTTCTGAGGTGAACCCGGCAATCCCCAGACACTATTTAGTGCCCAATTACAGGCATATTCAATCTCCATTAGAAATTCAACAGATCGAAAATCGGTTTGGTCCTCGCTCGTTATTTCCGAAGCTTATACACAACCAAGATCCGATTATGAGGTATTTCGGTTTCCCACCAGATAGCATACTGGAAGTGATACCCAAGAACCAGAATCCCAGTATTGAATATAGACATGTAATAGCAGCGTCCTAAGATTAGTATCGTATGGGTGTATTGGAATCTGGGAACGACTCGTGTTTTAAAGCTGAACTAGTTGTAAAGGTATTAATTAAAAAAAAAAAGTATCCACCATGTGGGTAATTCAACACGAAATACTCCTAAAGAAATGGGGCTTGCAGGCTCAGTATTTGCATATTATGTATAAAAAGGCAGCTTCTGTAGTACACAGAAAGAGTCAGTTATTAGACATACCCATGATCGTTTTATGTGCCGTTACTACTTCTAGTATATTTATGCAAATGGACCAATGTAATCAAACCAGTCAGATCGTCATCGGTGTATTTTCCCTTCTAACTACTGTGGTTACTGCATTGGCCAGATTCAGTGATTTTCCTCAGCAAACTACCATCTTCAATAACGCCTCGAACTCCTATGGGAATTTAGTATTAGATATACAGGAACAATTAAGTAGACCTAGGGAAGAGAGACAACCTGTCCACGATTTCGTAAACCAGGTGAAGGTATCTATGCGCACATTGAACACGCTCCCCCCTGTTCCTAATGACATTCTCCGCCAGTATCTTAGTGATATTGATAGTCATTTCAAGATCCTCGGTATCCCCGTTCATAATAGTGCAGTACCTCTTCTGTCCCATCAGCCTTTTTCGGGTATTGTGGATGATGTGGGAATAGAGGAATTAGATACGAATTTGTTAGGAGATAACGACAAATCAACACATTTCAATAACGCGGTACTAGAAAGATATGACACCTACCAAAATTTTATTAATCCAGGTGTTTGAGCTTTTATCCGATGGGTAATTGATCACTTTCCCAAAAAAAAACATCCGATAGAACTATGTTGAACACAGGAGAAGGAAAACAACCTGACTTGTTGAATAGACATGTAATCTCTCCTTCTACTGAACAGGAACGCATATTTCATAGTTTCCAGCAGGGCAATAATATCATCTGCGACGCCGTGGCGGGAGGGGCTAAATCCACGACTCTGATGTTACTCGTTCGTAGAAATCCGCATGTAAGCTTCTTCGGTTTGAGTTATAATCGGGCTCTAGTCGAATCAGCCAATAGTAAATTGTCACCAATAAGGGAGGGGGTGGTTAGCAAATTTCATACATATCATACTGCAATGCAAACCTTCTATGATATACCGGAGATCATCAGCGATGATTTCCTTTTCGAGAAGTGGTTAGTCCACATAGAATCTGGTTCAGTTAGGTGTTTATTATCAGCCGTGGATTTTAAGTGTCTTCTTATAGATGAAACCCAGGACATGAGATATCCGTATTTTCGATTAATCGTGTGTTTACTCAAACAAGTATTGGATAAGTCAATTCAAATAGTGGCGGTAGGTGCATCTGATCAGGTGTTGTATAATTTTTTTGAGATATATCCAGCCGATAAGAGATTCTTACTTCAGCTTCCGACACTATTAAGTGATTATACGGAAAGAAAGTGGGATCGTCTTCGGTTATCTCAATCGTTCCGATTAACCCCGTCCGTGGCCAATTTGGTAAATTATCTGCAGGGTACTCGAAGTGTTGAGGGAGTGAAGACGCCTAATTACCCTATACAATATTGGATATGCGATCCATTTAGTATGCTGATTCTAGCTAAGATATATAAGGATATACTGCTTCCTTACCAACACCAGCGAGTAGTTCTGCTTTTTCCTTCAATCAATACTAAGATTTGCCGGTATATCGTGAACGGTCTGGGTCAACGATACGGTATCCAGTTCCATGTACAAAATCACAGTCCAGACTCACATAAGAATAGAACATTTCAGGTGTCTTCTTATCACGCCTTTAAAGGTTTAGAAGCTGAAGCCGTCATTTTATTCGGTTTACATTCGCCTAAATACCAGACGGATGTTCTCCTGGACTCCATGAACGTAGCTATTACCCGAACTAGGGGTCAGCTTTTCATACTGCACCATTTCAAGAACCCGTATGCTCCGTTTTTCAAAGATGCCTTTTCAAACTGTGATCTGAAAGTGTTCAGAGGTCATCCCTATCAGCCAATTCCTGTACCTGTAAACCCGAGCAAAAAAACCTTCGTGCAAGTTGAGGGGTTATGTAAATTTTCAGAACCACAACAGGTATCCAAGCTGATAGGACTAGTGACGAGCGAACCCTCGACTGTTTCAGTGGAAGGTCCTAGTCTGTCCATAGACGAGATGACTATACATCATAAGAAGGTGTTGTTGTTGAAGTTGGAACGTCTTATGTTCGGTCATTGGCCAAGCATTCGCAAACTCCTACAGACTAAATTAACATTACCACCTGCTTGTTTATCAGAAATACGGCGTTTGAATCTGGCGAATAAGCCGAATAAACAATCTTATCAACGGCTCGGAATGTTATTGAATTCGATAGGTGGTTTCTACCTAAATCTACACAACTCTGATATACCTGGGTTTTCCGGTTTCGATCCCCCTGTCGAATATCTACAACATCTGGGTATCTCTGTTTTTTCCGATCAAAGTAAATACAAACATGGAGATACGACTTACTTGAGTAGTGTGGACGGTATTCTAGAAGATGGCACTCCTGTCATGTTCTGTTTCCGGGGTGATGATCCACTAGCACGGTTAAGTGTGGCTATACACACAGCTGTTAGAAAAAAGGCGTCTGGTTGGTTAGTTCAGTTAGATAAAAATACTATCGTAGTTATCTCTCCTCCTGTTGATTTTTTAAATCGGGCGATGGGTATACTGCGAAACAATTCGGGATCGAGCTCAACGGATCAATTATTCTTACAGAAGTGCAATAGCGTATTTCCAGGGCCAATTGGAGACGATCTGATTTAAATCAACTTAGCCAGTCCTATAAGTATCAATTATTCAAAATTTACTAATTGTAAGTCCGTCGATATCACAATAAAAAAAAACACACTAGAGGTTCGACATTGTCACAAGGTCATGTTAGTCCGACGAGTGTGTTCTCTCCTTCAATCAGAACTAAATATAGCAAACGATGATCGGGAGCGAATGGTGACTCTGGGGCTATATTTCGAAAATTACTTTACCCGCATTGACCATATTGGACTCGATTGGGTGTATGTATATATATATTCAATTCGGATAAGTAAGAAATGTGCGGATATCTCCTTAATTGATTATGAACCACCGATTTATGTTCCCACTAGTGTTTTTCCAGGTTTGATTATACAGCTTTTTGCAATGATCCTAACAGATAAATTCCACAACGACCTGACTATTCCGAATACCTCTTGGAGGATAGGTCTATTGAGATGTCTTGGTGTGGACATACAGACGAGGGATTTCAATCGTTTAGAACGATTTATATTTGACATCCTATTAGATTGGGACTTTATGGTCAGTCCCGAAGAGTACAATTCCATACTAAACGATAAGGAGTTATACGAAATTAACGAGGAACTAACTTGTGACGATGAGAAGGAGTTTGAATTGACGTTATCCACCCGGGGTCCATATACCGATTTAGAACGAGAGAACCCCATATAGTCATACACCCTAACCCCAATTAAAAACCGGTATGTACCCTAATTCCAACAATAACGAACCTTCAGTTGTAGCCTCAGCTAAAAAATGTGTTTACTTGATGTCTATAGTGAAGAATGATCGATTTACTGATACATGGGCGATACAGGTTGATCAACTACGTCAAAAAAAAATCAAAGTTGTGGTATTTTTCCACGATACGAATGTACAACAGACCCTACCTTGGTGGAGAGACAACAAACCCATGAAACTACCAGATGAAACCTGGTTGGGAATCGAGAGTGTTAGTAAACATAGTCAACATTCGGTATCTGATAATAGTGACCCGGTATTGGTAGAACATATCAAAGTACTACAATTCAGCGGTTCTCCGAAAAACACTATTGGTACTAATTTCCATGAATTCGTGGTTCTACATACCCATAATCACGAGTATCCTACCATGGATCTGATTGAATTGGAACAATGTGCCCAAAACTACAAAAAAATCCTGGGTTCTTCTGGACTGCTAGTCCAGTCTCATACAGAACCCGGTTTGATGGTGGTATTTATCACGTTGATCAAACTACTGGAGACAAATCAAATTTCCTCCGAACTCCGTAGTGAAGCTATTCTCAGTCAATTGAACGATTTGTCAAAAAAACTACCCCAGTTTAAACTACATCACCATCAACTTAAGGAGTTAATTTTGGCGTGTTGGTCACTTAAAGCCCAAATCACGCGTATATGTAAGAAGAAACAACTCAGTTCTAATCCTATTCCACCCAAGCCAGAATCCCCCCCACCGTCATATAAAGCCAGTCCATCCGCCCCCTCTCCACCACCACCATATGAAATCAGTCCACCCAAGACTAACGTGAAAAGGAAAGTTGCCGTATTTCTGAAAGGTGTTAGATTTGAGCCGGACGCGCGTCTACTGGAACCGCTAACCCCTGCATTTAACATGTTTAAAGATGGACCGTTCTGATACGGATAATCCAGGTTTTCATTGGGCAGTCGGTAGTAGTAGTGACGATGACGAGCTTATGTTAATTCCTGATCGCCCTACAACAAAAACCAATGAAAATTCGGATCCTGAAATGGTAGAGGCTAAAGTACCAGTGCCAACCCCCCCGACTTCCCCACTGCACTACAACGATCCACCAAGTCAGTCACCTGGAACTCCATGTTCAACTCCCGTGATAACCAATGCGATTGGTCCAGCCGTTCGGTCGAGTGTATTGCCCCCGGAATTCCTCAAATTACCGACTTGTGCACCGGTTACTCACCCACCCGAGACGGACATTAGAAATACGCCAATCGATTTATCAAACCCGCTGGAAATACCTGAGGTAAGGCCCAGGAGCAGGTATAGACTCCCGACTTATGCCTATATAATGGTGGAGTGCGTCTGGGTAGTTACTTTAGCAGTAATATCCTGGAATATATATGGGAAAATGTAATTCTTAACAATCCAATACCAATAAAATAAACTGTCGTTTTTATTTTTTAATTTATCGTACACGGAGGTCTAATCATCCAACTTAGGTCATATTTCTTATTATTTAGGGTAAATCTGATGGGTAGATATACATACCTGGCCATACCATTTATGAAAAATTTCACTTTGGCTTCTCGTAACGGACCAGGATATACGATAGGATTAGTAATATTCGGGGTATATACCGGTAGATACCTTTTAGTCCTGATGAAATTTATCCACGCCCGGCACTCATCATGATCTACCAATTCCCTGATCCTAGTTGGGAAAATCATTCCAAGTGGCTGAGGTTTACATCCAGGTAATAGGACTTGTAAGTCCTTCGTCGGATTAAGTACGCAATTTTTCACTGGCTTTAATTTAGCGCCCTTTTCAATGTACGCATCTATACAACGGGTGTAGTCCGCTAGCATATGGGGTAAGACGACGGTATGACTCTCACATCGCCCACCGTATTCTATATGGAAAACAAAACCACCGCCTTTTCTCCCGGTAGCTGACCAAGTACAGTAAAGCAAGTTACCCACAAACGTCTCGGATATCTTGGACGTCCTTCCGAAACGTACAGTAACGGGACACAGGAAATTGTTAAGGGTGGATAATATATGTTCTTGCATGTGATGATTTGTGAGGTTATTTGGTTTATGCTTAGTAAATTATGATGTTTTTTTTTTTTTTTTTTTTAAATTTTATTTTAAGATTTGATTTATGAGGAGTTAAATGTGTTTTTTTTTTGTTTTATTTTGGTTTTATTCAATTTAGACGGAGTTAGATATATTCGTAAATATCGCGTTTTTTTTTATTTAAACAGTTTTACGGTGGAATTAGGGAAATGTGGTGACGGACTCGAAGCTCTGGTCCGGGATAATTCGCTCTTCACTGACTCGTCCATTGATAACAGAGGCTTGAACATTTCCTGATGGTAGAGGGACCTGGACATCACCTACTATTCTCTCCCATTGAGAATTGGCAGTACTCCAGGAAAACGCACCAGTTACTTCGAATAGGTCTGATTCCGTGTATTGTTTAATGAGAAGATAGTCCTCTACGGTTGGTTCGTTTGGTTCGGTTATAGTCCGACGGCCAATCAAAACGGAAGCAGTAGTGATCTTTTGGATACCGGAGCCCAGTACATGAACTCCACAGTCACCGTCGGCGGTTTGCATGGCTGCAGTGAAAGCTCTAAATTCCTGTACTACATTGGGTGCATCTTTCACTATTCGAGGGACATTATAGGTAGCGGTTTGAACGAAATTCAAGCGGACACTAATGACGTTGTTGTTATGTTCTTGTAGGTCCACGGGAATACTTACCACGTCTTTTTCACTCAAATTCATCTTCCCGTAACCCTCCTCGTGTCTAGTATATTTACCCAGAAGTAAAACCTTGCGCATCAAATCCTGGCTCTGTTTTTGATCGAAAATGGCACTGGCCAAATTTCCGCTGGTACCGCTATAGACTAGCCATTTCTCGATGGCGTCTCTACCAGCGTCTTCTGGTGTAGTAGGGGGTTTCACCTGAACTCCACTAGGCGTAGTGGTAGTGCCCAAGAAAAGGTGATTCAGGACATCTTCGAAAGTGGATCTAAGGGTATCTGTGGATTGTTCGAATTTCTCATCTGCTCCCAGTTTCCTATCCTCACCATCAGATTTAGATACACAAAGAGTATTGTAGAAGTCTTCCGGAGAATCCGCAGGATGAGCTTTCACCCCAGAGGTAGTTCCTCTCAAGTAATGACCCAGTTCTTGAATGCCCTCATCGAACACAGAAAACCCTGTATATTTTGTTTCCAGGTTGAATTCCTGGATGCCGATATCCTGAAGTCTCAATACACCAGGTAGTGCGGCAGATGTCCAGTCCTGTGCCTTATCAAAATCGGAGACACTGTCTATATCAGTGATAGGCAATTGGAATCGTAAAGCATCAAAACAGGAGTTCATATCCATAGGGATATACACTTCATAATCTGCATATTTAGTCCTAACACCTTCCAAGAAGTTAGAAGTAGCAACAGCCACATTGACGATCGGTTCAATAAAAAGCAAGTCGTAAGGCATAATCGTTTATATATATATATATATATTCCATTTTCATCGGGGCGCGTAAATAAAAATTGGGAATCTCAATTCGATATATTAAGTTAACTGTCATCGATATAGATACTCAAAAACCAAGTACCTCTGGATGAACCTGACTAATATCAAGACGAGAGATCCAGAGCTGGCCGGTTTCCTGGAAGAATCGATAAACGGGGACGAATCGTCGAAACACGCTGAATATGAGTGGCTAGTCGTAGATAGATTAGTCCACACTCCTGCGGATTTTCGGACTCCTATTCTAGATTTCAGTTTTGCTAAGTATAGAAAAAAAGAGGATCATTATATACTAGAACATAAACAGAATAAGTCGAAGTCCAGTCCATCCGTGCTTTGCCCAGAGGAAATTTTCCAACAGTCCCTGAAAGTGGGTATTCGATGTATCAACTGTAAAGACAAAAATGTTCATTACAAGAACCGAGCCCGTCGACGTGGGGACGAGCCGATGGTAGCCGAATGCATTTGTCGTACTTGTCAACACAAATTCACGTTAACTAGTTAATTGTAAATCGCATCCGTTATCATTCACCGGATGATTTTCCAGATCCAGATGTATCCGATTCAGCTTACTTACTAAATCAGAAAATCCACCGACACTTACTACTAGATGCCGGGCCCTAACTAACACTGCAATATCTATATCTGGGTTTAAATGGGAATAAATCAATACCGGTAATTTCAATTGCTCACAGATCCACATAATACTGAAGTATCCACGGAGCTGAGATTCAGGCGTCCATTGGAACCTATGGATTTCACCCGAACGACAATAAACACTATGACCTCTTGAGCTCACTCCGTAGTTCAGTGCAGTTACCAAAACCACTCTGCGAATATAGCGCTGATTATTCAAATAAATATTTATTTTATTTACAATGCCTCTCACTGAATCGTTTATATCACCAGCCCTATAATGGACTATCAAACTATCCTCATCACCCCAAATATCCGGAGGTTTTGTCATGGATAAAACTAAGTTGTATAACAGGTACCGCCTGTGTTTCTCAGATAACTCAAAGACGCCCGGATGGTCCACGAAGGCTAATAATATAGATCGTTGGTAAGAATCACGATTATCCCTAAGTCCGTTAACCGGCACGGTGCATCCTTTAAATACGTCATTGAAACGGTAAAACTCGTTTCCATCTAAAACTGCGACTAAATTCACCAACGATCTGTATAAGATCCGATTTGACTTACCATTGGATATCAATTCAGGGCAAGTGAAACTGGATCTACGACCATTCACATATTCGTAGTATTTGAACAGATCGTTATCCGTTTCGTTAATAATAATCACGTTTTTTTCCAGGTACTTATAGACTAAGTCTGGATCTTTCAGAGGCTGAATCACTAATAGAGTTCTCGTACTTCTGCCACTAATGGTTTCTTATTTATATATAGGTAAATATGACAGGAAACCATGTGATTCGATAAGACCATAATGGCAGTGGTTTTCGACTAAATTTATGATAATTATATACGTAATACATCGGGATTGCGCAGAACACCAAGGAACATATTCAAATGCATTCTAATTGCCTTAAAAGAATCTATTCAGCTCCTTGGAAACTTATCAAATGGGTTTATGATAATTGTATACCTGTAAGATATATAGAGGAAGATACCGATAAGAAGAACCAGGAAGTCACAGACCTACCCATCTCCGTGTCTAGTGATACCGCAGTCCCCACCCCTCAACCCGACCAAGTGCAATACCAAACGAATAAACAAACAGTCGCTACACAGACCCACCCTCCGAACTATAACACAGGTCCCATCCAACCACACGATGACTGGGTGGAAATACATAAACTCCAATAGAAGACTCTGCTTTATCCAAATAAAATAACGCCGATAAGTAACCAAGTAACATGTTCTAAGTCCATAGATGGATTAAAAATTACCCAGGTTATATATGAATCACTAACCAATTTACCAGGGTGTTCGGTTTCCAGTGTATTTTTTTTTTTCGCCTCTAGTAACTGTGGTCGGATAGTCATTAAAAAATCCAATACCTTAAATTTACAGACCCATATAAAAAACATGACTTGTCCTAGGTATAATTCCACCGATTCTCCAGATTCAGTGAGATACAATACAGGTTTACCTCGTTTGAAACAATCAAAGAAACATTTAGAATATACACTCATATTCTGTTTATACGCGTGACCAATATCCACATATATGTACTTGTGATTGGGATGCAGTAGGGTATTTCTATCTACTAAAAAAGGATCGGATGGTTTACTTATATCTAGGTAATACCCGGGAGTCCTAAGTGTAGTGAAATGAGTAACTAGGTAATCAATACTCCTACCTGAACACCCGCTTAGAGATTGCCTAGTCGGCATAGAAGCCAGTACTGCCTGTAGGTGTTTGTCTGTCGGGCATTGGATACGGATAAGTTTATATATGTGCTGGCTCCGGATATCCAATTGATCGAAATTCAAAGCAGATTTAGTACGAATGGACGGGGTATCAGGGTTAGGTTTTTGACGTTTTTTTTTTTTCTTGGGTAAATCACACTTCATGTCCACAGAGGGTTCGGTTATTCGCATAATAGTTTCCCAGTCGAGCTGGTCGTCGATGAATACCATTTTACGTTGGCAAGTTGGAGGTGAATGAACTGTTTCTGATTTGAGCTATCGTACTTACCCAATAGGTCACTGAGTTTATAAATAATATGGAGGGCGATCATATCACTGGATCCTCCTAGTTCATCCAAATTTGATTTACCTAATTCTATTTCTACTTCGAAGGTAGGTGGTTTCTGACAGGCAAGAACTTTTGTTTGTCCTGTAACCACTTTAGTGAAATCGTACTTCCAATTACTTTTATACAAAAACGTCGCTCTTTCTTGTAACCTAACTGATAACGGGCGCTCGTAGGTGGTTCTGGACTGCGGTACAGGCAATTCACATTTCAGATTAATCCGCAGGTCATATTTCCTATCTGGACATATCACGTCTACCGTCGCTATCGTAGTCTTTTCTATGACTTCCGCTTGACCATCAGACATGTAACGGGCTCGTAGATTATTCGGAAATGTGTAGGTGGCCATATGACGTGCAGCTAGTTTCTCCTTCCAGACAATACTGGTATCTAGGGCCGTATACAATCTCTTCCAATAGATAAAATCCACTCCACTGCTGAAGTGATTCAAGTTGTCATAGACACCTAAAATACCTTCTAGCTCACAGTTAGGAGACTGCTTGAATAAATCTATCAAAGGAACCAGCGACTTTACTAAATCTTCATACATAATTTTGAAAAGAATTACACATGGTTATTTCTATAAACTACATTAACAAACCAAATTTATTGATTACATCAAGACAATTGAATACTAATTCACAACCAATCACTATCTTCGACCATTGGGGAGAAGTACATACACACCTCACTGTTGGCAGCACCATCGGAATTGAAGTCGTCGTACAGTGAATAAGTGGCATATAAGGGATAATCGGGATGTAGTCCTATAAGTACATGGGTGGCTAGTTTTGTAGATTTAGCCAACTGGGATAGGTTACTTTTCAGAAAACTGGCTTTATAATTCACGATATTTGCATTAGTTCTACACTTCGCAGCTGTTTCATTGTCCAGAGCCAGTGCCATTTCCGCCGTGCCATTATCGTCACTACTTTCAAAGACCAAACTTTTAGACGGACAGTCCATTCTAATAGATACCCGCGTAGTCATTGCTTCTAGTGTATGCCATAGATCTTCGGCACATATTCTCAATAAGAAGTCGTACTTGAACTCTGACACGTCTAATTTCTCCAGTAAGGTATCTTGGGTGGTTAATCCGAATTTCACGGGTTTCTTGGTATCTGAACGCCCTTCTAGTGTGAGGTTATCCGGGGATATACTAATGAAACTGAGGTGTTTAGGCTTGAACTTATATAACGCATCCAGCTTTTTGACAATCACGCTAAATTTGATACAATACGGCTTCGTACCTGGAAGTACCGAGTAATCAGTGAAAAGGTGTTTGCGGAGTTTTATAGCAGTAGTTGCTGAGTATAAAGCAAATAATTGAACACCCACAGGTGTGAATTCCAAATTACAGTCTACGTCTGCTTTGAAGGTATTCAATATATTCAATATTCGCTTTATCATCTGTGTCGATACGTGGACATTTGGAACAGAAGAAACACCGGTGGTCCCGGTAAACCCAATCGGGTAAGTTCCCTTTTGAGGGATATGATCGGAAAATGCGATTTCCTGTTCCTGGAAAGTTTCGAAGCTGCGTTTGGTCATTGACCCAGAAACAGTAGAGTGGCGTATACTTCCCTCACTAATGATTTCAGTTCAGTGGATATATGTACAGTCATACCCCTCTGGTTTTCGAGCTGGTCGAAATCGATTGTAAATTTGGGTAATACGCTGGAGATAGGATCGTTTGACTCGAGGTCACTGGTCTCGGAGGTTAGCTCGTCCAATAGCCACATATTCTGCAATAATAGTAAAACAGAGGGATGCGCATAACGACGTCTAGTAATTCCTCCTTTTACGAGTTGAAGACATAGCGATATTCTATGAAGCTTGACAATAAGTGGTCCAATTTCCACGCGGACCAAAGAGCCCTTCCGAATAGTATGGCAGTTTAATCCCTTCCAGCTATGGCACTCTATTACCAAAAATCCCTCCTCAGATAGGTAGTGCGCGTTTTTCTTTTCTATAGGTAGGGTTTCCGGTTGTATAGATACCAGATTACGAGCAGTAGTTTGTAGTCTAACAAATACGGGATTGGGTGTGGTAAATTTCGCATCGATTAACTCTCCGCAGTTTCTGATACCTAAATACTGCAATTTGTTAGCCGTTTTTCTACCACATCCTCTCAGCTTTTCAACCGGATCAAGCCTACTCAAAGTTCCAGTCTGGGTTGGATCCATTTCTGACACAAAAGCTTTTTGGACGGTGTTTTATTAGAAAAGGTGATCAAACGAGGAGCTCACGGTACGCGGCTCATTCAGAATCGGAATAGTCGGGGTCACACATGGTTGGAGTTACTTTTTGTTTAAAGCTACATTCAGGCGTATGATTACGACAATAAAAAAGAATTATACACACCAGTATTATCAAAATCAAAATGGAGATGGGTCCCATGTGGTTCGCTACTACTTTATTCCTACGTTTCCATGTATAAAACCGATCACACCAACGCACTCTGATAATCGATATCGGTAATCAGATGTCTATTCAATCAGATGACCACTGTGTGATTTGTTTGGAGGTGTCGGGGTCAGATGAGAACAAGCCTATTTATCACCTAACATGTGGACATCAGTTCCACGTTCTGTGTCTTTATAAATGGAGGTTAATTTCCCAAACTTGTCCATTATGTCGCGGCGTTTTTGAAATATCATCGGAAATCTATCGAAAATGCCCAGTTGAGCTACTAAGAGAAATCGTGGACATTCAAAGACAAATCGAGCGAGATTTAATGGAAGAAGTTCGCAGTTTGACAGTCGAAATTGAGAATATGCGCCACCTATACATGCATTTTTGGCCCGATGACCTAAATTGATTGATTCCACATACGTATAGATTTATATAAACCTGGATAGTACAAAAGCCTATTCAGGAAATGCCGGAAATCTGTCCTGATTATTGGAAGGGAATAACCAAAGCGTTAAAATTCGACGCAGCTTGGAGTCAAATGGCCTTAAGTGTCATCGCCTTTGGGACTGTCGTTCTGTTAGTGATATTGATGTTTACATATTCGGTGTATAACAAATGCAAGTAGCCTTGTAAATTGATTTTCTACAACCTCTACCTCCTAGGTCGTATATTTCAATACACAATTAAGATGTGATTTTAACTACATATATCAATAAAATCACTATTAATCAAAGACGAATGACCATGACCTTCGCGCAACAAGCAAGTGATAGTATCCGGTATGTACTCATATATACCTTTTCATTTCTATCTGCCTTGACCTTAAGAGATCTATTGACTAGGATATGGGAATATGGATTCAAATACAATCAATTACAGACAAAAACCAATAACAAAAAATTTCTTTTCCTTCAATTATTACTGGCTTGTGTCGTGCTTTTGATGACCATTCTCATTTCAGTTTTTTGGAAAAACCATAAAACCTTTTCTATGACCTAATTTGGATCGGTAATGATAAAATCTACATGTATCCCATTATCCAAAAAAAAAAAAACACCACTGGTCATGTTCCAGTTGGATATGAAGCCGATCTACTTACCCCCTCTGCCTCCTAGTACACTCAACTATTCTCTGTCTGCCTATGGGCCTATTCGAAAACATCGGACCCCGAAGATATCCACCTGGAAAGGTATGAATACAGTCGGACCCAAATCTGTCATGGGTAGAACCCGGCAACCCGGTACTAAATCACTCGATGGCCTACTACCACGACGCATTTGTGCCAATCGATCGAGTATTGATCAAAGTGCATCTACGATGGACAGATCTAAACTGGTAATTCGAAAAAATCAGGAGAATAGACTGATCGACTGGGTACCAGTTACTCCAAACCCATCACCCATGACTACCGGTCCGGTACCTGTGAAAGAGTCTCCAGCAGGCAGTATGTGGTGCGAAAAGTACAAGGATATATACGTTGGTAATCGGATGTTCTATAAACAATTCGAACATTGGTGTTTAAATAAATGGAAGTGTGCTCCTTGTTGTATCTACGGGGCAAGTGGTTGTGGTAAATCTGCACTGGTACGGGAATGTCTGACCAGTCTAGGTCACCGTACGTTAGAACTGGATATCTGTAGCTTTCCACCTGAACAAAGTGACCGATTACTCAGGTCAGCCCTACAATGTGCAGGGTTTTCCAAAAAAACCGTGGTAATTTGGGATATAGCCGATGCCCATATCGATCGTGTATTGTCCTTGTATTTCAATCAACTGACTAACCAAACTAGTCATTCCATCCCGTTAGTTTTGATCACGGGTGTTTATCGACAATTCCTGACTTACCGTAAGAAGTGCTACTGTATTCAAGTAACTCAGAGACCCACCCCACAAGCTCTATTACAATTAGCCACATCCGTACTGGCTCTCGAATACACCCACTATTTGCCTGTAACCGAGCTAATCGACAACTGCCATGGGAACCCGGGGCGTTTATTGTGTAATTTACAACTATCGACACTCGGGACAGGTAATAGTTCCCCATCTGAACCTCCGTCTTTTTCCCTAACAGAGGATATGAGGAAAATAACCAAGGATGTGTTTTCAACAGAGACGTCATTGTCTAGCATTCTCAGTTTACTCGATGCGTTCCCGGTGCAGCTACAGTCCTTTATCTATACGAACTACCCGGAGAGCTTGGACAATTCTGACGATATGGTAGCAGGAACCCAGGTAAGCGAAATATTGAGCCTAATCGATACCTTACCTAGATCATATAGTAGTATCTGTACCGCTTTGGCACTCAAACAAACCAAATGGACTTGTCGGTACTCTAATCTGATTCGGATCCCGGATCGACCCAGTAAACACGAGTCTATAAAGAGACAAGCCCTCCGGATGAGTGGCCTCATCAGTGGTATGAATTACGATGGAGTATTAGATATAATTGGTCATGCTGGAGATCAGGTAAGATATCTCGGCTGCTATTCTAGGTACCTGTTCAGTCGGAATCACGGTGAATTCCCTTATGTATATCAGGATGGTAATTCTGATCCCAATGACATTCCACAACAACAACAATTGCTGCTATTAACGAAATAACTAAAAACCCGAATTCACGACCGGGACCTATTAACAGATACGGACTTCAGAATCACCCAAGAAATATTGGAGTAGTCCATTATAAGTAGATTCAAATAAAAAATGTTACCAAAACTTATTTTTAATCACAAAGTTAATTCAGTTGGTTTCTTAGGGCTGTATTCGATGGTAATCTGCGAACTGTGTTTGGTGTTTGATGTACTGAGCGCATCAACTTATAATTATCTAAGAACTTATCCATGGTTGCTGAATCTAGGTTCACTTCGCCCTTTTTGTGGTATTGCTCCTTCGTACCTATATCGAAAGTCGTAACCCTATCCCAACTAGAAACCTCCTGGTAATACTCCTGGTCACCGTCTAGATAGATCACTTCATTATATTTCGAATTCAGTAAGGCGGGCGTTTTGTAACCTGTCAATAACCTCAGAAATGATGCCCTTTGTACTTATATGTAATTCTGCGCCGGTAGATTTCAAATATTCCAAAAATGCGCGAATTTCTTGTATTCGTTTTGGGCCTCCAAAAATATAATTCGTGAAATGTGGAACTTCCATGAGTAATCCTGGTATATGCCCGAATCCACCGTCCTCGTTTTTATTCCATTTTGCCTCTGATTGTAAAATACGAGTAACTACTGCAATCGATCTGTGATCCCAATTTGGCGATACACCCTTTTTCAGCTGTTCCAAATAATCTGATCCACTGTGCATAGTGTGGTAGAGGTGGGCTGCTGTTAAAGTACAGTCAAAGTCGAATACTATGTGTCGTGTCATTTATATACCACGGCTCTTGTAAAGCTGAAGGTTTAAAAGGCGAATCCCCGACCGAAGTATTCATACAATTCACGTAACCACTTCAGCTTTACAGGTATACCCTGATTAGTCCTCTCATTATTTGAGGAGTGACATTCCGACTCGTTGTATCCGGGATTTTTTTTGATCTGATACACCGTTATTAAATGGTCCAATATATTCAAGATACCTCCCGACGTACTCTGATGGTGGTCGATTGCGATTTTCAAGGTCGTCCAATCCTCGTCTGTAAACTTATCTAGGGTAAAATCCCCGTCGTTCAGTACATTGTTCAGTAGGGTAATCGAGGCGGTGTTTAGTTGGACGAAGGGAGGGTTAGTCCATCCACTGCGTTTCTCTATCTCGGGTCTTAGTTTGGGCAGGGAATCACCGCTGAACCCAAGGTACCCGTACAATCCATCGATTAGTCTGGACCTCATCTCTCGCTTTTCTGACTTTGAGCCTGCTAGTTTCTCCAGATTCATCTTCGCTAGATCCGATTCCTGATACCTCAGGTTCACGGAGTTCAGACATATCGATTGACCTCGTAGACCGGAACTACAGATAAACGAAAGCCAAGATTGCCTTGCCTCTGGTCGAAAAAAACCCTCCCACTGACTCCAACGATGGCTATCATCGTAATTGGCAAGACTGATATCCACCAATTCTGCCTTGGTTAGTCCAACCCGTCTCCCTTTCCTGAACGAAATGGGAAACATCACCCTAAGTAGCGCAAAATCGGCACCTACCTCCTTTATTTGGATAGATGACTGATACGAGGTGTACATATTACTTTTCCTGGTGACTTTGATCCGTTTACGGAGCCCTCCTATGGCCCTGGGAAAAATTTTGGCTTTTAATTCCATACGGACAACTCGGTTCTTTTGCCGTAATAACTTCTGGATTTCCATCTTTGTCCCATTTAGGAAGAGAAAGCTTTTCAGTGGGAGTTGGATTTCGTCGAAGTAATCGTCCCGGATTTCCAATTGCATATTTTTTAGATGGCCCTTATACTCAGTTAAATACCCAGTTACGTGGAGGTCGCCGGAATTTCTAGGTACCTGGATATCCACCTTTTGGTCTTTCAATGGGATAAGAGTGTCGAATGCGAGCGTGGTCTTCGATGGGCGTCTTACTGGGTAAGGGGCATGATCCGGTGCAAAAAAAATCTGGTCATCAGGGTGGAATTTCAGTCCGGGTTTGCAAGAGATCAGGTACGACCCATTTAGGAAATGGACCCCACTAGGGGCGTCAAAAAACTCCCGGATAAAAACAGATTGGTCCTCTGGATCCGGGTGGATCTGGAGACTTTTTCTCGACGTGGGTTGGATTTTGAGGGTGTTGGAGTCATTGGTGGTGGGGATTTCCGAGACCATGTGCCGGATGGACTCTCGAGTGCTGGGGTCCAAGGTTCGGATAAACTCCAGCAGCCTGCCAAAAATCGACTCCATGACCGCCTGTACCTTATGCTGGTAGGCGGTCCGATTTAATCCAGTCGGATCGATAATGAGCATCGTATCGAGATCACTATGTTGAACATAGTCCTGGAAAACACTCTTCAGTTCAGCACTTAATAGCTCGGGGTGATTCATAGGCTGTTGGAGCATGAGACGCATCGCGGCTGACCCCTTCAGAAGAAAAGTACCTGCGGAAAGTAATCTCGTAGGACCTCTTTTACTTGCGTAAGGACATCTACAGCTAAGGGTACGTAACTCAGGTGAGTGGCTATTTGTTTGGTGGCCAATGATTGCACTTCGTATTTCTCGGAAAGAAGAATCTGCGGTACGTTGGGTCTATCCAGTCTGTTTTTTTTGAGACATCGCTGCTGGGCCCTGGTGTCACAAATCGTCATGTCGAAATACGCATCGTTTCCTTGGGTATGAGCAAAACAGGTATCAGGATTGATCACCAGTCTGGATTGATTAATTACAGCTTTCCGGGTTTTCTTTCCCTGATTAACTTCAAAGGGAATAAAGTTCTGGGTATGTTGTCTGCATACGATATACCACCTAGATTGCACTTTCAGGATCTGGTTAGCTTTAAAATTTACTACACAGTGAGTACACCAAGTACCTGATTGGGTTTGGGCACTGCATCGATATCTACGTGGATTAAGGGACACCCGTTCAGGGTACCCCGAGTTGAGATTAGGTGGTATTTTAGGGGGTGATATCATTGTTAAAGCTGTGTTTTTGTTTCTAATTCCCAAATGTATAAAAATGCACACCCTTTTGGGTAGAGTCTTGTGCTCTTATCCGATAGATGAAATTGTTGCCGAGTACATACCTATAACAGTCATAAACCAACCTCGATATGCCTCACCCAACCCCGGTTCAGAAATATCCAGAGAGGATCTAAAACAAGTGCAACCGACCCAGTTTAGGATATATCTCACCCAACTCCCCTTCCAACTCCTAGTCCACTCCCAGCAGAAACAAATAGGGGAGTAGTCTTCTTTAACTTATAACCCATAACAAATCTGATTCAGATTTAGATGAACATTTCCAGTTACTCTTCGATGCTACAGAATCTTATGCAGGTTGTCGGGACAATTGGTGGTACTGGAGGTACAACGACGACAGTATCGAAAAAGCTTTTTAACACAGGGTACTTCTAAAGAAACATCTATACCCAGTTCATATCCGGATAAATTTTTCTTACCCTGGCTTCTACTCGATATTCCGCCGAGTAGATTAGCACCACCTCGTTAAAGACAGTTAAGTCGTAGGCTGCTAGTGAGAGCAGTAGAGACGGTACACCCTTTATAGGAATTAACATGGCCGGTGAATCTGTCATCTCCGATGACTCATTGACTAGACCATTCAAGATCAAAATCACACTTTATACTAAGTAGCTATAAAGTATCAGTCACTGTCTCTGGTAGTGTAGCAGTACTCCATGGGCCCTGTTTTTGGACGAAATAATCCCAGTTTCTAACCACCATAATTCAAACATCGTTCAACTCAACTGAGCTGGAGGATTAAAGCATGTCACGTTCCCGGGCAATCCCAGCCATTCCAACTTACCCTTAATCAGTCTTCTATTCCTAAATTAACCGGTTCTGGGGTTACCCGCACCCATCTTTGCACCCTCCAATTACTCCCAAGCGGACTTGCACCAGTACTCAGATCTGTCCTGGGCCACTTAACTGTGGTTACGTATACTGCCCCTTACCTAAATCCACACAGAGCAATCCTACGGATACGACCCACCCCTATGAACCACCATAGTCGACTTTACTCAGTCGTTATGGACCGAGGTGTAATTCGAGCGCAAATTTAACTTGAAACCTACAGGTTCAATAAAAAATACAGATTGTTATTGAAAAATTTTCAGAGTTGGTGAATAGTGCACTCAAAGGGGTTTGGTTGGTAATGGGTTCTTTTTAGTGTTTCTAGCTAAGCGTCCTTACGTGACCTAGCTGGTATATGTAGTATTAAACAAAGACGTGCGGAACTAACACGTATAGTGAATTTGATTTTATTTTAATTCTGCGCTTATGCCCACTAGTTAAGTGTCAGTTAAACTGCAATATCGGCCCTGGCTGCGTATTAGCTGTATTCTCATTGTATACATACAGTCGACGCACGCGGTGCTCTTGTTATAACCATCGCTTTCTTTGGATAAGACTCGTAGTACCAACCCCCCACTTGCTGAAACGATGAGCTGGCTGTCCTTCTAGTGTGACAGGTACAGCAGCGAATAAGGACACCAAGAACACCCACAATGATATGAAGACCTGATAGGAAAAACACCATGACTGCTAACATGTTGAAATATGGGGGTCCTTCAACTTCCAAACATGAAACGTTTTCTTACTGTATAAAGAGACCCTTTTACAGGCACTCACGTTTTCCATTCCCGGATCATGAACTTAAACTCATCAACCAATATCCCTGTATATACACCCGTGAAAATGAGACTGGAAGACGTCACAGAACAAGTATACCAAAACGGGTACACGGACTCCGATACGGGTAATGCCCATTCGACAGGAATCAGGTCCTTTTCAATTTTGATTATCCGCACATCTCGATGGAGTTGTCTGAATTTAGGTATGGCACACGCTAATTGTTCGTAATACGTGCAATATTCGTTATTTCGGTCTGATACATACAAAACGAAGGGAGTGGTTTCACTACTACTCTGATTGGATTGGAGTTCTTCGTGGAGGGTACCTGGATCAGTAGGTATGAACCAGGGCAATCTACATACCTCAAATTCATGATAATGCAAGTAGGTCGGGGAATTTGATCCCAATTCCCATAACCAACCACTGAACTCCTCCACTCGATTAAGGCCTCTGAGATTCAAAGAAAATTTTCTAGAGAGTACAGTGGGTAGTTTTGTACTGGGATATACCCAACTAATCAGGACTTGCCTTCTATCTGACGACCAAGTCTCTGACCTCTTGGCCTCAGTTCCAGTCAGATCCTGAACAGTCCAATTCAGAGACTGGACAGATTGCGAGAACATCAGCTCATATTCAATCCTGAATTGTCCTTGGGAAATTGTAGAGTTTTGCAGTTCATCCAGTAGTACACGGAAGTCTACTGGTTTTTCTCTCAAAGCAAATAGAACTAAACCGGGTAGAGGGTTTCCCTGCAATACCTCCATTTGATCTTGAATATACCCCAGATCTCTCTTCAGAGTCAAAACCATAGACCCCACTTCTTCCATTTGGGAATCCCATTTCTGAATCGGCAAATTGCCCGGTACATCCCGTGGTATTTTGCATTGGGGTGAATCAGTAATTGTAGTATCACGTGGGGTACCTGTTTTTTGTATAGGTGGTTTAGACTTCTTCAGTTCCCTACGATAGCCCGTTGTTCCCGTTCGAGTATGGGTATGCAGTTTACTATTCTGACGTAATAGCAGTGCCGATATACTCAGTATGAAACTGACTATACTCACTATTCCAATTATCATAGCCGGGATCGTATATACCCTGTTTTCCTCGCTAAAATAATGACGGACTGTTGTTGGTATAGTCCCATGAGAGTAAGTACTATAGTAATTCATTTTTTACACATAGGAGTTTTTTTTTATTTTGCACCAGTCCAGAAATTTTCTCATAAATTGGGATCCTGCCATTTGTGTATACGTTTATTCATATTAAATTGATATACCGGTAGTCCCATTTCCGTTTTCGAATGTCTTTATCCGGTTACTTTTTTTTTTTAGCGTGAGCTATACACATCCCCCCGATATCAGGATATTTCTTGCAGGCGGCTTTCCGCTTGCAACGCCTTCCCTTGAGAGTTATGCCCTTACACTGTGAACACGCTGCAGTAGTAGCGGTAATTACATTGGTATCCTTTTTTCCCTCTTCCATTCGCCTCGACCATGCTCCAAAAGAAACCCGTTTCTTATTTGCTGTTGCACTTTTACTCCTACTACTCATGTCTTCCGTGCTTCCTTCCTGTTCGATTTCGGTAGTAGTTCTCGGCAGTTTTTTATTGGCTGTTGTATTTTTATCCATATCCTTCTTTTCTTCCGTCGTTATTTCCTGTTTAGATTTATTCACTCGTCCAGTATCATTTCTACCTCGACGCGTCTTTGGTTTTTCTTTCGTCGATTTTTGATTTTTGGTACTAGGTACAAGAACTGAATTACTAGTATTTTCAGACAATTCGGTGGTTTCGACAACCATCTCCGGCTGTTTCGTATTTTCCATTGCCTTTTGGTTCGTATCACTATTGCCTTCCATCATTCTATTTTTCATTTGTCTAATATCACCTCTACCTCGACGCATCTTTGATGGATTATTATGCATATATAAAAATATTAAAAAATACGTTATCGACTCCTGTAATTATGGCAGTGGGGTTTCTCTATCTATCGGATTTAGCACTACTACGACTGAATACCTAAACCTATTTAGAATCATTGACTTAACGAAAACCACATCGTTATCCAGAATTCATTGGATTGGACTCATGACCAAAGATAAAGTCGTCTCTCTTCCTATTCAGTTTATTTTGGGTTTTTAGTGAATCCAGTGTACTTAGCGTCGTTGTCATTACGCTTTCTCTTTAATAGATCCTCATTGGCTTTATCGACGGAGATTTCGTACCATGTATGTAACTGCAGGTTGGACACACTTAATTGATTCAAAAATATCTCCGACTCCGGGGGATGCCAGTCTGTGAATATCTCATGTACAGGAAAGGCCGAATCATCGATATGATTCCAGGAGTACTTTGGATCTAGATTTAATATGTATTCATTACGTAAATGTTTTTCAGCGCTGGTAAAAAACCTCTGACCTTCGAGTTCCCTGAAGGAGTATTTCCCCACATGGCATTTTATATCTTCATTTAATACCCAGACGCCCAGATACATGTCCTTATTGTACTCGAGAATCATGCCCAGTGGAATAAAGGGTCCATCACTAAAATATATCCCGTTTTTCCCTGTATCTTCGCACTTGTTTAGCTTTAGCTTATCCTTATTAGGTCGTTTAGATTGCACTCGATATAGGTACTTACCTTTTCCTAACTGAACACTGGGTACGTTGTTATGTAGGACCTGGAAGTAGTCGTCTGTCATTATGACACGGACTTTAATCTAACTGAGATTTTTAAAGAAATCAACAAATAACGCAGGCAGTTGGATATCGCGTAATTGCACCGATCCAATAACTCCCGAAGTGTTTTAGATAATAAGTTGTAATAAAAAAAAAAAAATCATATCTCCTAATGAGTTCTGCCGAATCCGAAATGACCACCCAGAATGAAAAGGAGAAACGATACCTTAAATACACCCAATGTGGTGATTCTGAAGACAACGAGCCACCAGAGAGTTACAAGGGTACTGAAATAGGTAAACTCGAATCTGGAAAATCTGCCTGTGAGGCCATCAATCAACAAATTACTGATTGGAGAGCAGGTAAAGCCGATAAGAGAGGTAACAAAGGGCATTGGGATATCATCACTGATTACGTTAATAATCCCAGTATATTTTAAGATATGCTTTCCGCCGCTAAAGAACTAGTTGGTGAGGCGGTGACCAAAAACGAAACCTTAAATACGATGTGTAACATGTTCGATGTCAGTATTAGCAACAAACAACTCGCGGATACGAGTAATTCATGCAGCAACTTCCAGCAATCCACAACTGAAGCCAGTGTCAGTATTAACAACAGTTGTTTGACTGAGATATGCACATCCATGTCTACAGATGAGGGTAGAACAAATTGCATGAAGGAATTACAGAATACTAAGCAAGTGATATCGGGTAATGATATTAGCGCCACTAGTGTAGCTATAACTCAGTGTAACGTAAATAGCGTCGTAAGAGCTCTGTCTGATTCGAACACGACCATTGCCAGTATGGCCCTTCAGAAGGTTCTAAATGAAGTGAAAGGTCCCATGTCTAAAAGTACCAGTGTGCAAAATAACTGCAATGAAATCAAATCTAGTATGAGTACCTATCAGTACCAACGAATAGCTAACTGCTGCTCTAATGCCCAATTGGCCAATACCTCCGGAAAACTGGATATCGAATGCGGACTAAACCTGGTATTTACCGATAATACGATAAAAGCTAGTAATATGCAGTACGCCACTTGTAGTCTAACGGCTGAAAGTCAACTCGATGCGGATTTAGCAGCTGGAATCGTCAACGCCAGTACACAGGATATAACGAATGATGTAGATTCCGGGTTCGATCTGATGATACTACTTTGGATTGGCGTGGCTATGGTATCTATATTTGGCATTGGGGCGCTAATTTGGGCCTTTTCTAAAGGCATGAAAGAAAACTGGCAAATTATAGTGATGTTATTATTACTCATCTTGTTTCTAGGTGGAATTGTAATGATAATAAAAGGGGTAGTGGATGGTGTTGAAACAGAAGAGGCGTTCAAGGATCAACCTTTAGCCATGAGGAAGGGTAGTGTGGGCATTCGCAAGGGCATCATGGAATATCAAGAGGCGATGGAAATATACGCTAAGAGAATAGACAACGACAGAAAGATAGTAGGACTGGATTTCATCCGACAAAAGACAGATGATACAATCCAACCTAGCACTGAGGGCAACGTCACTTTGTATACTCAGATAGACATAGATAGTGATACAGTACAACTGGCCGATGATTCCATGAATACCTGTATCAGTTACTGTGACTA
>JACKZZ010024274.1_pt1 | contig 31505 bp, 15 predicted proteins | sample 8027871 | NCBI WGS metagenome assembly JACKZZ01 (sample SAMN15724774, study PRJNA655200) | protist metagenome | isolation source: fluorescence activated cell sorting (FACS) single amplified genomes of... | place: USA: West Boothbay Harbor, Gulf of Maine | collected 2000-07-19
ATATTAGCTCAATTAAATTTTTTTTAAAGCTAGGAGAACCATTTTACCTGATTATTTTTTCCGAATTTTTCATTTTTTTCGGGACAATTTTACCGTCACAAACGGTAGTATTCTTGCAATTATGGCTTCATTTAACAAGAAAGGAAACTAATTCAGAGCAGATAATTAAAAATAAACTTTCATTAATTCTTTATTTATTTCAACACATGATTCCAAAGATCTCGGAAAGATTTGGTAATTTTAATGTCCTATAATAAACCAAATTCAAATATTTATGCAAAAACTAAGAGATGCGGGATCTAAATTATGCACTAATTTAAATACATCCAAAATTTTTACTTCTAATATTTTGAATTGCACTTTTTATGAACTGGTACGAGTATTTGCATGAAGAAAAGACGGTTGGGAAATCCTGCGATGTTACTGTTTTTTTAAAGTGATATATCAAATTTACATTAAATTTGGAGATGATTTCCCAGAATGAGAATGTGGCTTCAAATGCCAATTTGTTTCGAAAAACTGCATGTGTAATCAGTAATGAAAAAACTAGAATAAGCAACGCAAATACAATCAAGGCTGAGGATGACCCATTTTGGAACCAGCGTTGTGCAGAAAAGGATGCCCGTCTATCTCAAAATACATTTACTAAAGAAGTGAAAGCAAATGCTGTTAGTAAACTCCTTCAACCAACAGCTGCAACAATATCAGGCTCCAGGAAAAAAGCTGGTAATGAGGTTCCAATTGTAATAAAATCAAAATCAAATCCAATTACAAGTGATAATCAATTATTACGTCCTACTACTGCTTTTCGTATGCATCATTCTTCAAACCCAGAACCATCTGAACCCTCAGATGAAACATTTGCAAGAACATTGAATGAATTTGGCAACTTCAAGAGTTTGAATGTACGCTTTACTGGAACAGCTGGTTTTGGTTTAAGTAATTTACCTGTACCACCTGCAAACTCATTATCTATAAATACAAAAGAAGAAAAAAAAGTACCACCTGTTTCGTCAAGATTACTTATTCCAACAACTGCAAGTAGAGCACAAACAATAACATCACATCGTGAATACAAAACAAAAAATATTCGTTCTTTTAAAACACCTAAGAAATTAGCACCAGGTAGTAGAGTACCTAATTTTCATTCAAGAATTTATCAATTACCACATGGTAACAGAGCTGTAGTTCATAACAATAGAAATGGATGTGGATGGAAAGCCAATACTTCTAATACACGTAGTCTTGATTTTGGCAGTAGCCAACAACAACAACATACTTCTACTGATAATGTTAGTAATAATATTCAAACACATATACCAATTCAAAAAAGTGGTCCTACAATTGTAAAACCATTTAATGTTGCTTTGAAATCAACTGCTGCTGCAGCATTTCGTAGTGTAAAAAGTGACAAAAGTGAATCAGATGTTGCTTTACAGATTATGGAGCAAAACGAGAATGCTATTGTTGCTAGACAAGGGAATCGCAACGTAAGTACAATAAATTCACGAATGTCTATGAATCTTTTAAGACCAACTGCTTCATCTCTTTCTAATCGTCGCAATACCATGATGCCTAGCTCTGCACCAAAAGCATCTTCTAGTATTGAAAAAGTAAGAAAAAGCGTTGAAACAGTTGTTTGTATGCCACCAGCACCTCCAGTTGAAGATATTAAAAAAGAATCACAAATCAAATTTTCTTCTGAAACAGCTGTCCCAGTTCCTGTTGTTGTGAATGAAGTAATGGAAACTACACCTGAACTGGAAACGGCTAAGGTCATTGCTGTGTCAGAAATAGATGGCGAGGAGTTCAGCATGTCTGAAGAGGAGGCAGCATTATATGCCCAAATCGTATCAAAAACTGTTGCTGTTACCAAGATTTCAAAAGTTGCAAGTAAAAAGAAGACGCCTACAAAATCACCCAAGGCAAAAAGCCCCAAAGTAAGTCCAATTGTTCCTAAAGTAGCAACACCAAAGGCTGTTGTCACTCCAAAAGTAAGTAAGAGTTCGAAGACTAGTCCTATTACTCAAGCTACCAAAAGCCCCAAAGTAAGTACGCCGAAAGCTGCATTCAATTTCGATTGGAGTAGCCCAGTAAATACAGAACTTTCTGCTACATCAAAAAGTCCAAAAGCTGCTACCCCTAAAGCTTCCACCCCCAAAACAAGACGTAGCAGTGCTAAACGCGCTACACCTACACCAAAAAAAGATTTTGTGATTGATGATATAACTCAAGATGTTGCAGCCTTGTTATCTGATACTTCTCCAATTGTTCATCATACATCAAGTGGAAAACCAATTACACCTGCATCTAGAAGAAAGGAAGTACCACATTTTTCTCATTCTCCTCTTACTCCAACCAATGTAGAAAGACGTGTAACAAGAAGCCAATGTGCTACTACTTCTCCTAACTAAGCAATACCAAGCAATACCAACTACAAGATTAAGGTAATGACGTTAAGTGATAACCGCGTGACATCAACACCTGCCATACAATTGTTTTAAAGAAGTTTAAGAAAATAATGTAGAAGAGAAAAACTAAGCACAACAGAAATAAAGATTTGCTCAAACTGGAACTGATGGAAATAGTAAATTTAATTAATGAATATGAGAATGAAAATGAAGAAGAGGATGGGGATGATCATTTTATTATTTTTCAAAATGATTATATAAATTAATGAAATATAATCATTTTGGTTTTTTTTTACATATCCTTATTATCCTTTCCTTCCACTGTAGCTTTTTCCATATCCATATCCATATCCTATCCTATTCCCTCAAGATTTATTATTAATATCAGTTAGTGCATTTCGTTCATGAATACCAAGAAATTAATTATACTGACATATCCATGGCGTTATCGTCCGTCTTGATGTTGGCAGCCATAGTAGGCATAGGCATAGGTGAACCTAAACATGCTTGTTTTAAGTTATTTTTGGATAAATTATCACCACCACCAAGTGAACCTAGAAGTTGACAAGTAACAATAGATTCTCCTTCCGAGAAAGAAACACCAGGTGTTGGTATGTTTTGAATACGATAAATATCCTCAGACATTTGTGATTGCTCAAACATTTTAGCTACATGTACAGTATATGCAACTGGATCAATTCCACCTCTATTAATAGCATTCTGAATTGTTTCAATGTTTTTGATAGCAAGTGAACCGCCACTACTACTAGATGTTGAAGATGCAGCATTACCACGTTTTCTTCCAGCAGATGCTGCATCAGGAGCGGGAGCAACAACAGCACCACCACCACAACTTGCAGCAGCAACACCATAATTTGCACCACTACCAGCAAGTTTACTAACAACATGGAACGCAGATGAACGACTACGATGATAAACAAATAAACCAACTAATTTATTGAATGCTTCCTCATTAGCCATAGATTGTAAACATTTGAAACATTGCTGAACTAATTTATCCAGTGTAAACAATGCATATGAACGGTTACCTAAGATTTGTCTACATGAATCCTCATATCTATTAGAATCAAGTGATGTGTCTAATAAACCAAGTAGTTGTCCCATCCATAAAGCGTAAAGTGGTTTAGCTTCTTGTGATGCAGCAACAAGTTTAGCTTCTTCATCAGAAGCATCCATATATGCAAGTGGGTGAAGTTTTCCTTCATTAAGGACACCAGTACCACTACCAATACCACTTGTTACAACACCAATACGTTTTGAACTCAAACCATCAGCTAAATCCCTAGCATATGATAAGCGAGTATAAATGGCATGGTACATTCTCATGAAAGCATATCCAACAGGAGTGGATAAGAGAAGCCTTGCAGGTTCAGGAAGTGTGTCGTTATATGTTTGACTAACTTTAGCTGGAGCTGCTTTATCTGATTTACTACGACGACTGGTTGCAGCTGCTGCAGCAACAGCAGCAGCAGCAGGTACAGCTAATGGATCACCAACAAATGTTTCAACAGTTGGTAACTGTTGACCAAATACAACATCATCAGCAGTAGCATCAACACCAACTTTGTTGATGCCTAAAGCAGTTAATGCAGCAGGATTTAATTCTTCTGCTCCAACAATACAAGATGGTTTTACATAAGCTGTACCGAAACAAAGACCTACAATATACATTGAGTCTTTAGGACGATAAGCGATGATTACACCACTACCATAAGCAGTAAGTACACGTACACCATTTTGCCAAGCTTCAGATGGATCAACAGGAACAGCATCTAATGTAGCAGCTGTTAAACCTGCAGCAACAGCAGTTGCACTAGTTGTACCTTGTGGTACCGGTGTAGGACCTTCAGAACCACCACCTTCAACATCCATTGCTGCATTATTTACTGTTTTATTTTCTTGAGCTTTATCAGCTCTTGCTTTAGATGATGTATCTGCTAATACTGTAGCTGCAGTTGCAGCTAAATCACTGTACAAATAATGCACAGGAAGATTAAAAAATACACGCAACAAATCCCTCCATAAGAAACTAACACGTTCTTTATCACTAGCTGGTAACATTGCTGTTTCTGCAACATGACAGAACATACTATATATATCTTTATGTACACTATGATGTTTATTATTAAAACGTAAAGCAAGTTGAGGCTTTGCACCATATAATAAAGGTACATGATTAGTAAGTGGTGACTCATATTTACCCATGATATTTATGAAACCTCTACCAGGTGTAAACATATCACGAGTCAATTGACTTAATTCTACTTCAGCAACATCAACAGTTAAACTACTAGCATGTGTTTGCGCACCACCAGTTGAAGTCATATCACTTACAGGTGCTGGTATACTTTCACCTTCAATTAATAAACTACCTGGTTGACCACTAGGAATAAAATCACGAATATCATTAACTAACTGTTTCACATCACAAAATCTTTTATCTTGTTTTTTGAAATAAAACGATCTATGATCAAAAGATTTCTCATAATTTCTTTCAACAACTTCTTTCCATTTTGCATTTAAATCTTGACGTGCTTTTCTCCATTCTGTATCCTTTTGTTTTAAACGTTTTAAAACAATAGGTATTGTACCAACTGGATTCTTGTGTAATAATTCTAATATTTCTGCACCATGTTCACCATACAATCTAGATATTGCATTCAAATGAATGCATGTTAAATTTCTTTTTTCTAGTTGTAATTGAAATCTTGGTGCACTTGAGCCATTACCATTATCATTATCTTCAAGTGAACGCATATTGGATATTTCTTCTGCAATTGGTTCTAGTATACGAATAGTACAATAATTTCCATCAATAATCATATCAATTTCAAAACGATCTTCTTCACATTTAAATAATTCTTCTTCTGCACTATTTTTTATCATATGACGGAATGTATAATTATCTTCATGGCCAAATGGGAATGTAATCCATTCATCATTTAATACTGATTCTTCCATTTTACTACGTTCACTACAAATTGGTTTTGGGTAATCTTTTGGTAATGCACGATATGAAGGTGAACATCTTTTACATTGATTAAAATCAATTTCACTTGTTGGTATAGCATAATACATATCGGCACCATGTCCATCATAATCAGCTTTAGCAGCCATAATTCTTTTTAATTCAACGAATAAATCTTGTCCGGCAGGTCCAAAAATATCTGATGAGAAATTTAATAAATCGCGTTTTGTAATTGCATCTGTTGCAAACAAATCTAAATGTTTTACAAATTCATTCCATCCATCTCTTGTTGTACTTGTTAATAAATCTTTCACTGAATCAAAAAAACGTCTTTCTGTAGTACTAGATACATGAGAACTTTCTCTTCCACGTTGATCACCACCATAATGTCCCCTCATTTGTTGATGTTGAAAACCTTTTTGTTGTCTACGTTGTTGTGCAAGTAATGCTTGCTGTTGTGCATGCTGTTGTTGCATCATTTGCTGATGTTGATAAGATGCACTTTTACGTCCACCACCAGCGGCTCTTTTACCTAACATTGCTTGAGCTTGCGTTTGTTGTTGTGCTTGTAATAATCTGCGTCTCATTTCACTTTCACGTGCTGCACGATTTAATCTTTCTTTCGCTTGATCTTGTACAGCATCAGGTAAAAAATATGTAAATTCCATTAAAAGATCAGGATGATCTGCAAATAACAATGACACTTGTTCCAGAACATCTTTGATACCTTTTTGCTCTTTTTGATATGTATGTAAAATTTTTAAAAATGCTCTATACGTATCAGGTTCATTAGCAAATCTATTACGAATTGTAGTAACATATGAAATAGCATGTCTTTGTTGTAATTGTTGACCAGCAGCAGGTGCAGCACCACCTTCAGGACCAGTAGCAGGTGCTGGTGGATTACCACTACTACTACTACCATGAGCCGCAGAAGTATCTTGACCACCAATTTTAGATTCATTAGCAAATCCACCAGCTTCCTCCTCTGGTGTAAGTTCAATCTTATGTCCTTCACCTTCTGGTAAAAATGTATTAAAACCTAATATTAATCTATTATAACCTTTAAAAAGATTTTTAACACGTTCAATAACACCAGGTGTTGAAATTTTTTGTGCTTTAAAACTTTTCATAATTTCAAGAAATTCATTATAAATTTGTGGTTTTTCACTAAATTCCATTTTGACCTATAATAATTAAATATAAAATATTAATAATATTAAAAATTGTTAGAGTAAAACAACAAAGAATTGAAAGAATGACGAGATAAAAAACAAGGAATCAAATAACTCATATAATACAATTTCAATATTATTATAGATGAATTGTGTTGGTGAAATGTCTACATATTGTTACATACCTGATCAAGATAAAGTAAAGCATCTTCTACTTTCAACTCACGTCCAGGTTTCGCACCACCTGATTGACTGTTCATTAATGACAAATAAGAAATAAGAAAGAAAGAAATACAAAGTAAAGAGAGTAGTAAGAGTAGTTAGTATGAGTATAACATCATTTGGAAAGCAATATAACCATAGCAAAACGTGCAATATCTTGATACGTTGCTAATTCTTCAAAAGGAAGGGACATTATTAGTTTACACTTCACACTTACTTTGAGCCATCAACTCCAACGCTTTGGATACTATGATCCTTGTTCTCCATGATTGAGCCACAAAAAACAGCTACAACCAACTATGCTGGTCGAATAATGGACGAATTTTTCTGTTCGCAAAAACTCCCACCAAAAGTTCAGAAGAGTCCCAATGGAGTCGTTGAATCTTCCTCAAAACTGCCTTCAATTGGTGAATAGGTGAGTATTATATGCATTTTCATGTTAATAAATGCACTTTTTCCTTATTTTGTTGCAATATATGTACTAATAATTAATATAAATTTCATATTGGTGTAAAAATCTGTTTTAGGAAGCCAAAAAAGGATCTATTTTGTTTTACTTGATATTATACATGGTTACTAACTTTTCTTATAATTTTCTTTTTTTTTAATGATAATAGACGAGTATACACGAAATAAACAAGGATATTGAATCGTTTTTATTTAGGATTGTTGTTTATAGTACCTGGCTTATTGGATATTCATTAGCACATTATAATATTATCTATTCCTGTTGTGATACTGATATTACTACTGCAACTGCTAACTTTATTGAATAGTACTCTACTTATTACAAGATTAATATCAGAATAAGGAAATGGGAATTTGTTATTCAGTACCATCAAAAGAAGATTATGTCGGTGAACGCGATAAAGAGAATCGTATGCATGGTGTTGGTACATTAACAGATGCAAAACAAAATATTTATGAAGGTGCATTTGTTAGTGGAAATAAACATGGTTATGGTTCAATGAAATGGGCTGTTGGTCATACGTACGAAGGTGATTGGGTGATGAATAAACGTCAAGGTCAAGGAAAATTTTATTCTGCTGCATCTGGTGCATTCTATGAAGGTGAATGTTATGAAGATAAAGCAAATGGCAAAGGTATAATGACTTATGCTAATGGTGATACTTATGTTGGTAACTGGAAAGATGATGAACGTCATGGACCTGGTAAATTAATTATGAAAGAATCATTATCACAATATGAAGGAAATTGGAAAGAAGATAAACAGGATGGTTTTGGTAAATATATTTCTGGTACAAGTGGTGATCAATACATAGGTAATTGGGTTGAAGATGCTATGGAAGGGGAAGGTAAATATATTTATAAAAATGGTACAACATATGAAGGTATAATGAAAAATAATATGAAAAATGGTCATGGTAAGACACTTGGTCACAATGGTACTGTTTATACTGGAGATTATGCAGAAGACAAAATGCAAGGATTTGGAACATTTCAATGGGCAGATGGAACATATTATGAAGGAAATTGGCATGATAATAAATGTCATGGATATGGTACACTTACAACTACAAATGGTGATTGTTATGTAGGAGAATTTCAAGCAGGTGAAAAACATGGTGTTGGAAAATACACATGGAAGAATGGTGCTACTTATGATGGTGATTATGTTAATGGTGCAAGAACAGGAAGAGGTATATTTATTTATAATAAATATGAAAAAGATGGTGTTACATTAAGTAGTAAAAGCTTAAGACAAGAGGGTGATTGGTTGAATGGAAAGTTTCAAAAAACTAGTACGAATACGAATACGAATACTAATACTAATACTAATACTACTTCAGTCAAAGCGATAGAATCTGGAACAGCAAAACTTCCTCAACCAGATATTGAAGCTATTAATTTACCTCCAATTCCTCCTATAGTTGCAGTTGCAGATAAAGAGAATAGAAAACCAAGTAATAAAGAGAGTAATAGAAGTGGCATTCCAAAGTTGGCAAATTCTCCGAAAAATTTAAAAATAAGTACAATTACCAACCTTGCTGATGTGGTTGAATTAGCAACAACTGTTAAAGAAATAAATCTTTCTAGTGCGTTGGTCAATGGGCAAAAATATGAAAACATTGATATTGAAAATGAAAATAGTAATAGTAATAGTAGTCCACGCTCAAGCACATATAGTGATAAAAGTGAAGGTAGCACTGATAGTGATAATGTTTGGACTAAAATGGGTAAAAACAAATCAAAAACAGTGATACTTCAATCTCTTAATAGTATAGGATCCCATGAGCACCACTTGAAACGTAGGGTTAGTGCATAGTGACAACGTGGAATAAACATGTACGTGTAAATATAAAGTTGCTTTAATTTGTATCATAAGATTAACATACCAAGATTAAAGGCATAGTCAGGTTCCACAAATTTACATTTACATTTACATTTATAAAATTCAACAAAATTACACTACACTAAACACTTCACTCTACATCACATGCAGCTTCTGCCATTGTTTCTGCCATTGCTCGCAACTGTAATTTTAATTTTTCCAGTTCTAGACAACAACTACAACTACCTTTACTAATATCATCACTATCACTAGACTTCTTGGTATCTAATTCTAATTCTGTATTCCCTTCTGATGTATCTGAATCTATATCTATATCTGTACCAGAAGATATATCATCTTCTAGAATTGATCCACGTTGTGTGTTAGGGTTAGGGTTTGCATTCACAAGCAAATCTGAGAGTTTGACGTCATAGCTTTCCCATGCCTTGATTAATTCACTCAACCCTGTTTCTGTATCTGTCTCTTCATCTTCAGTTTGAGTTTCTTCAGCGAAAATCTTCGCTTTTAAAACATCGGGTTGCTCCAAGAGTGTTTGTATATCTTGTAATGGTGCAGATAATTTACATGAAAAAGGGACTCTTAAAGTGACACGAAATGTGCAACCATCATTATCATCATTCCAGTGACTTAACACTGAGCCACCATACGAAGCTTTCCTTTCAAAACTTCCAAGGCGGACTGATTTTATCTCAAAATCATTCTTATACACGGTATCACTGTCACCATTATGGTCATGGTCATTTTTTTCATAAACTTCCTCTCCCACTTCCTCCGCTTCCTTGTCATCATCTGTACACTCAAACTCAACAGTTGCAGAGTATTGTTCACCCATTCGACAATAAGAACCACTATCAAACGTTTGTAGTAATGTTAATATTTCATTATGGTCTCCAGTACCAGTACCGACAACACCTTCACCTTCACCTTCATTATCATTCTCAACATTTCCCCCTGACCCTTTGAGTTGTGTGGTTATACTTTTTCCCCAGCCTTTGTATGTACCAGCTAAGCTCTCATCCAATGATTCATCATCGCTCATGCGTGAACGTCGTTGATTAATTTGACCAAATGTAGCATTTCTAAAAGGGCATATTGTAAATAAATCATATTCTGGTACATGTAGTGTACTAAAACATGATGATGCAATTGAGAGAAGATCTATTGGCCCTGTAAGCGTATCAAGTCCATCATCTGCATATGGATCATCAAGATGATAGGAACCGCCCTCCATAATCTGAACCTCTTCCATTACAACACTCAAAGTTCTCTCAACCAAAAATATCACTATTATCGAATAAAAAAGCTTCATATTTTTGTTGGCTGTTCTTTAAATATATTTATGCAAATCAAATGCTTTATCTTCAGAATTGTGACGACCCTACCTCTTTAACAAAGGAAAGATGGATTAGATGGATGATGGATGATGGATGATGGGACTGATGGGACATTGACTTTTATTTTTGAATTAAAACTCTTTGTTTGAATTTAATATTGTTTCATAATCCCAAACAAGTAAAACAACGAAGTATTTTGCATAAGTTGCAGAACTTAGAAGGTAAACTTTTTATAATTCACAGTTTGCTTCAAAATAAGTAGTTGTTGATGGAAAGCACACAGAAGCAAAATGAAAGCAGTTCAAAGAATCATGATGTTGAGCTTGTACCAATGAATGATGCGGTTGTTGTTGATGATTATGGAACCGATGAGGATTCGAACAGCGACGAGAATAAGGATGAGGAATTCAATCTGAAAAAATATGTTCCAGATTTTGTAAAATCTATGTGGAATGAACACCCTATACTTATCATTTGTCTGGGAACAATTTCTGTTACTTTACTTGTTTGTATGGATTATATTTGGCCATCTTATTACTGTCTTAATGAGAAGTTACCTGCTGCTTCTTATGTAGCAAGCCCTGCTGCTACCACTGCAACCATGAGTTCATTTATGTGGTTAGTTGTTGATAGTTTACCAAGTGAGGTAGCAATAAATGATCTTATTCCACTTATTCAAGCAGATACTGATTTAGTTGGAACAAATATTATTCTTGATCGTGAAGAAAATGTTCAATATTCTACAGAATTACAACCTATGATTTCTTCTGGTGGTTTAAATGGTGAAAGTGCACATATTAAAACATTTTTTAGTGAATTTCCAAGACCAGTTACTATGGTATGTCAGATTGAAGAACTTAATAAACCAGAAACATGGTTTGGTGCAGTAGACAGTTATGTAAAATATAATATGCATCGCTGGAGTGTAGAAGATATTAATAATCCAATATTAAATGAAGGTGTCACAAAGGCAATTGATATTATTGATAATAATCCAGGCGAAGGTGTATTTTTATATGAAATACGTTTTGATGCTCTTGGACATGTTTATCAAAAACCTGGTGATGTTGCTTATGATTCTACTATAAGGGATATTAAAATAGCAATTAAACGTATGGCTAACTTCATTAAAACACATCCTGATACATTAATTATTGTAAGTAGTGATCATGGTGTTGCTGATGTTGGTTGTAATGGATGTACAGGTATGCATGGTATTGTTGAAGCAGGTAATTCTGCTTTTATGAGTATTTTCGCATCAAAAAACCATCCACAATATGCATCATTACCATGGATAAAACCAAAAACTGTAGAAGAAAGAAAGAAATTTAACAAAGGAATTTATTTTAAAGCACCATCAGTAAATTCTGGTCAAGATGTGTTTGAAGAACCTTCACCACCATTCGACTTAGTCATGCGAACGATAGATGTTGCTAATACACTAACTACATTTTTTCAGAGTACACCCTATCTGAAAGAAGCAATTGGTATTCCATTTGGTCCTAATGTTGGTATGAATGGTCTTGCAGATGAAACTGCAACAAATATGTGTAAATTATTGCAAGCTAGAGCAACAGAAGTTCAAAAGATGTTCAAAAAAAATAATCATATTACAGATTATATGAAAAGAATGGATAAGAAAGGAAACATGTGCAGTACCCCTGACTTGTCACGTGTGCATGGTACAGAATTAAGTACTCTCTTAGAAAAGCATTGGTGTACGCGTAATATGGATGAATCAGTATTTACAACGATACCAAGTCTTATTTGGGCTATTATGGCAATTCTACTTTATTATTTTCTTCCATACAAAATGTCATTCAATTGTAAAAATTCTGACAATGAGAATGACAGTAACAGCAATAACAACAATTCATGGTTAGTTGTACTTAGACGCCATCTATTCATATTGTTTGCCCTTGTTGAAGGCATTCTTGAGTTTTCAATGGGCGGCCGTGAGCTTCCTTTGGGTAATATCTACTGGAGGTTGTATGCTTTTCTTCCTTTTGCATGTATTGCAATTTTTACAGATTTTTGGACTGAAATTTCAGAATATATTTCTTTTACTAAAATGGTTTCTGATGAAGGTAAAAATGGAGATGCAGATGAAAATGCAAATGAAAATGTAGATGTAGATTTAGATGCAGATGAAAATGGAAATGTAGTTGTAGTTGCTGGTTCTGAAGAGCCACAAGGCGTTGCACACTTTAATGCCGCTAGCCCAAATGATGAGGACAATTTAGTTACAAATTCAACATTGAGTTCTCGTCTAGAATCAATGGGTTGGTTAATACTCACTATAATTATTATGGTAGTACCAAGAAGACAAAAAGATGGTTTATTTGGTGCTATTATGAGCTTGCCATCTGGGGTAGGATTCAACTCTGTTGTTTTCTTTGTACAACTTCCATGTAATTTTTGGTTAATATTTGATTCTATGAGTAAATTTAGAGGCAATCCTGGTAGTGACATCTGGTGGCAACGCAGTGATGATGACGATGAGATTCTCCTTCCATTTGGTCTTGGTAAATACAACAAATCACATCTTTTGACATCATTTTTATCATCAAGTTTCCTCGCCAGTACAACAACATATAGTCTGTTTTATTATCAGGGTGATACTGAAAGAGCTTCAGAGCCACCAACTGAAGCGTTCTGGTATCTATCAATATTCTTTTCATTAATCTTTACATTTATTACATTAATTGTAAGATGGGAAAAGTTTCCTCCTGGTATTGCTCCTGCTGCCTGTCTTCAATTTGGTATTTTTTTAGCAGCTAGTTATTCAAGTGCATTTTATGCTGCAACATTCGGAACAATTACTATTATTATTGTACGACAATGGATACTTCAGTACAATATTCGTGATGAAGATGTAAATATTCCTGTATCATTGATGGTTGCGCCATTTACAGTATATCTTTTACTTGCACCATTAGCAAATGGTCAACTAATGACTGTAAATCGCGTTGAGTATGCTCAAGCTACTCAAACATGGTCAGCAGCATGGGGACTTACAGAGATTATGGCATTTACTATTTGCTCACATACATTATCAGGTATACTTGCAATGAGTATATGTGCTGTTGAAATTGATATTCGTCGACCTAAATTTGAAGTTGATAAAAGCAAATTAGGCAAGGTTGGTAATGTTACAGGCTATATTTATCATTTTGCTATTGCATTGACATGTGTTATAATAGGACTTCTGTTTGCATTATTTTATGTACCTTGGAGTAAATTCCATTTATTTCACCCTAAACACAATTCACAAATGGGAATGGCATTGACATCTTTAAGGCTCATGATTTTAATGGGTTTTTGTGCTTTATTTAAAATGTTGAGAAGAATAACACAAACACCGAAATATTTTGAAAAATTGTTTAATTATGAAGGAGAACGTGAATTTTTTCATTGGGGACCACTGAATGATATAATCAACAATGACAAGAATAAGGAGAAGGAGGATCAGAAAAATAAAGAAGAATTGGAGAACTTAGTAATTATAGGGGAATGCGCATAAAATGGAAATGACACCATTTTCTGGATGATAGAATCCTCCCTATTTACTATTAAATAGTGACAAAATTGTTAATTAAGTATCTAGGACGTCTAGTCACATCTAACTACGTCGAAAATGCAAACTAATCAATCTACAGTATGATACAATATGAACACATCTAATATACATCATCTAACCCTAACCCTAAACTTGATTGTCAGCATCTATCTGCAAGATCCTACCCCTAACCCTTCCCAATGCCACTTCACCAGGAACTCTTTCGCTCCACCTTGCTATTCTTTCAATATGCTCATTTCTACCACTATCTAAATTATTTTCTATAATATATTCACGAAAACGATCCTTTCTGTTTGATCTCATGTCCATAGTTAGGTCACGGGTAAAAAGGCAGCAAAAATCTGATACATCAGCCTCTTCCGTATTAGTACAAAAGAGTTCATTAATCACACTATTTAGAAAAAGAAAATAAAGATACAAAAGTGGGATCCAAGGTATCAAACATAAATCAAGTAGTAGTGAACAACAAATCTTTGGTAACCAACAAATACAATGACATAAGTAATACATTCGTTTTCGTAGTCCAAGTAATGAATAAGCTGGAATTTCTTGAAGTCTTATTTGACTCAATGGTAGTAGATGTACAACTCTCAATTGTCTTATGATCCATTTGAGTTTATGTAACATAGGTTTATTTCTATTATTTGGATCTTTTAAATATCGAATCAATTGAAGGAAATTGGTAGGATGTTCAAGTTCTCTCCAGGTACTATCATCTAGTAATTGTTTCTTTACATAAACTTGTAAAAACTCTAAATCTTCAATTTCTAATTCAGTTAAATCTGGTGTAATAGGAAATTCATTTGGATAAAAAAATCGTTCGTGAAGTGATACTTGAAAACCAGGACGTGTCGATACATGCTCTTGTGGAACATTACGATTGGCACGAATGACTGGCACTTCATTAGCTGCAGTCACAACATCTTGAACGAATTCACCAACAGATGCTAATGTATAAGCTGCACCCATCAATCCAAGCATACCAAGTTGGAATAAACCATTACCTGCAGCCTCTTGAATTCTTTCACCCAAAAAATCAAGTTCATTCAAAAAGCGACGCATACCATTTACATCACTGGATACTTTTTGATTGCAATTTGGGCAAAAATTTTGTGTTCGTAACCATTGTTGTATGCAATCATAATCAAAACAATGATTACATGGTAATCTAGTCATAAAACATGGAGGTTGATTATCATTCAAGCAAATAGTGCATGTTCTTGTTCCTTCATCAGAATCTGTGAGATCAGCATGCTCAACTTTCACATACCACTCATTAGCAAGTTTATCGTACACATCCCTACTAGCAGGTGGCATTACAAACTATGTAAGCAATTAATAAAAATGCCCAAAATTTTGTTTATAGGCTAATAACGAGCTTTTCTATTAAGAGATACAATACATAATGCAAATGAGTAATTCTGATCCCCATCCCACTTTCCTTCCCATTGGAAGAAGTTTTCAAAAAAGTCCAGACACACCCCGAGTTTAATAGAATTATTATAAAAAAATGGCAGGAGAGCACATGGATTTGCATGAAAAATATGAATGGTTAGGGGAATCGTTTTACGAAGGTATTACTGAAGCTGAAGATATTTTCATTAGACTCATTGGAAAATATGTTGCAATTGCTTATGTGACTGCAATAATATCAGGTTTTGTTTTTAGACTTTTATATCGTAGATCTTATTCTCCGGGCAAAACAGTTCTTGCATGTTTTATGGATACTTTGTTTGAGATTCCATCATTATTAAAAATAGGTCCATGGGGGAAAGATAATGGTATTCAAAGAGCACTTGAAACAGCTATGGCAGAGACTAAATTAACTGATTTTGGTACAGATGATGATAATAATTTACTTACGGTAAAATTACGTAATAAAGCAATTGATCGTACTGGTTTTATACAACGTTATTTAAAAACAAGAGAAAATGGTCTTATTCTTAGTGGATTTCAATATTCACCTTTAGGTTATCTTATATGTGGTAATGTACTTCATCAACGAATGTGTGCAAGATTGCGTCATATAGATTATATGAAAAATCATCCCGAAATTAAAAAGATTCCTATAAAAAATCCAATCTTTGTAATAGGTTTTCCCAGAACAGGTACAACATTCTTACATGAAATGTTAGGATTACATCCTAATGTACGTATGCATTACACATGGGAACAAATGTCACATGTACCAACAACATCTGATGAATCAGCAAAAGCACAAGATAATAATAGAAAACAAAGATATAATCAAAATAAAACACGATTTCAATTATTAATGAAATTTGCTGGTGATAATATACAAAAAATTCATCGTATTGGATATGATGAACCAGAAGAATGTACTACACCATGTGCTGTTGAATTACCTTGGGCTATACCAGAGTTACCATTAAGTGTCTATGCACAAGAAGGTGTATTACCATTAGGATGTGGATTAGCTTTTGATTATTATAAAGAATATCTTCAAATGATTTCATGGCAACAAACAAGGGGTGCTGGTGCTGATACTGATAATAACAATAAGACATGGATGCTGAAGTGCCCATTTCATTTACCATATCTTAAGGAATTGTTTGAAACTTTCCCTGATGCAACTGTTGTATGGACTCATAGAGATCCAGTGGAGTGCATTGCGAGTGCATGCTCATTATATGAAACACTTGCAGAAATGGGGATTGAAAGTTGGAGTATTGACAAAAAAGCTCTGGGTAAAGCTGTATTACAATATACAAAGCGTTCGTTAGACATGGCAGAATCAGCAATAAAAGAAATAAACTCTAATTATAAAAATAAGAAAAGTAGTCCTGTCATTCATGTGAGATATGCGGATAATATTAAGGATCCTAAAAGTGTTTGTGCTAGTATTTTGAATCAAGCAGGTGTATTAGATAATGGTCAAGCTAGTCAAAAATACAATGATAAAGTTGAAGAATATATTGTTAATAGTAAATCAAAGCGAGCCAAAGAAAAGACATTGAACAAAACAACGACATCAAATAAGAAATCAGACGTAGCAGCAAATACAAGTACAGAAACAAATGACAATAAAAGTAAGAGTAAAGGTGCAATGCCAGTATTACATTTATATAGTCTTGAAGAATATGGTCTAAGCTTGGAAAGTGTTCGAGAAGAGTTTAAGAGTTATACCGACAAATATAATCTGGTCAATAATTAATAGAGAGAGATAATTATCATTATCATCTATTTATAATCACAATCCAATCACAATCACAGTTGTGAATGCATACTGCATGTTGCTACGCACATAGAATAGAATGAATATTATGTTATAAATCATGTACATAGATGTCATGATGTCACAGTAACATTTATAGACTCCGTAATCATTTACTTACCACCAGTATATTTATCAATTTTTTTTATTCTTCTCTTCTTAAATATTTAGAACCATTGATCTTTGACACATTGGCCATCTAGAGGTAGAGACTGAAACGTATCATAACCATCAAAATGTTTTAAAGGTAGAGAAGCAACTTCAGCATAATTGGCAAGTCTCACATTTACTGCCATGCGTCGTCTTCCTCTTTCATCAGTTGAATATCCCCACCAACATAGAACATTTGCACATGTTGGACAAAATTTGATTTCTAATCCTGGTTTCTCTTCACCTTCACAAACACGAGAATATGAATTGAATATTCCAGTGACTTTTATATTCCCTTCTTGGTCTTCTTGATCATATCCGTAAGCCCACATGGTTCCTAATTTGCCGCACATAGAACAATTACATGCCGTGATTATGCCCGGGTCTCCTTGTAGCATCCAAGATGCATTGCCGCAGATGCAAGATCCACATAATGTTTGTGTCACTCTCTCTTCCAGGGCTGCGCTCATGTCCATTGAAATTAATAAAGATCAAGGGAACCGTAAACGTTGTGTGCAGTTATTCTTTGAAGTGTAGCAATTTTATATATCTTTATAGTCTTTTTCTTATTTCTTTTGGGGGATATGGGATTCCATTGTATTTTGTTGGGTGCAGGGTGCAGAGTTTTTTTGTCTGAACAAACCTTGTGAAAACATAGTTTCTTATCAGTATTTGGGTTAGCTGTCTATCATTTTATTGCATTTATAGCTAACATATAGTAGTGTTGTTGAGACATGGATGAACGCCAAATTCAATCTAATGACAGTGATAATGAATGCAGACCAAACAATCTGTCATTTGGATTAGCACAACAAGATTTTCATACTGGAACGTCAATTGATATTAATGAACGTACTACAGAAGATGTTGCAATTGGTAACAATAGTGAAATTGATGAACTCAAGAAAACTTCAGAAGATGATTTTTTTAGCGCATCCGTGGATATTTTGCCAGAAACAAGACAAAGAGGTAATAGCATATCAATTCCTAATTCTAGACCACGTGGTAACAGTATTTCTGTGCCTACAAATCTAGATTTAGTTAATGAGAACATAGCATCAACAATAACAATTGGCCCTCAGCATTTTGAGTTACTTAAACTTATTGGTGAAGGTGCATTTGGTAAAGTTATTATGGTGCGTAATAGACTTAATCAAGAATTATATGCAATGAAAGTAATAACAAAAAAATTAATAAGAAAAAAGAATAATATTGATTACATGAAAAGTGAACGTGATATTCTCACAAAAATTAATCATCCATTTATAGTTAATTTATGTTTTGCATTTCAAACAGAACAAAGATTGTTTTTAGTTATGGATTTTCTTGGTGGTGGTGAATTATTTTATCATTTAAAACGCAGAGGACTTATCTTAGAAAGAGAATGTCGTGTATATCTTGCTGAAATGGTACTAGCATTAGAATTTTTACATAATATGGGTGTAGTTCATCGTGATTTAAAACCTGAAAATGTTTTATTGCGTCCAAATGGTCATATATGTATAACTGATTTTGGTCTTGCAAAAGAATTAGGTGATAATAGTCAAGTTCGTACATTATGTGGTACATCTGAATATATGGCACCAGAAATGTTGATGCGTAATGGATATACTAAAGCAGTTGATTGGTGGTCACTTGGCGCATTATTTTATGAAATGTTAGCAGGCAAACCACCATTTACACAAAAAAAAGGTGAAAGTCAAAAAGATTTAGATAAAAAGATTATAAGTACCAAACCTAGTATCCCCAACTATCTTCATGCCAATACTGTGAATATTTTGAAAGGCCTCTTAGAGAAGGATTCAAACAAACGTTTGGGTAGTAGTAAGACGACAATGTTTGTTATAGGTGGCGTAACCGCATTGAAAGAACATCCATTTTTTAATGGTATTGATTGGAAAGCGGTTTTAAACTGTGAATTAGAACCACCTATTAATCCGATGTCTACTGTATATATCGATGGTGCATCAACACCGATGAAAACTCTCCCTAATGGTAGTGGATTTAAAACTTTTGACGGTCAAGAAAATCCTGCAGCGCATTTTCATGAAGAATTTACTAATCAAACTATTTCATTATCTGTTATCGAAGATACTTTAAGTAATAGTGCAAGTGAAAGCAATACACCTGCATTGTCAAGAAGTAATAGTAATGATAATTTGAAAGGATTAACGGTAGATGAAAAACAGAAAGCACTAAAGGAAAAAGAAGCTAGTGCATATTCTGATTTCAGTTACACTATGTCATCATTTACATGTACATCAGAACAGGTTGATACTTTTCAAAATGTTTTAGCAGCAAACATAGCAAAAGCACAAAAAAATAAAAATAAAAAAGCTAGAAAAGATGCTGCGAGAGCAGAACAACAAGCATTGCTGGATGCTGCACAAGCAACAGAAGCAGAACAACAAAGAGTGAAATTGGAAGCACTCAGTATAGCGCAAGAATTACAAGACAAAAAAATCAAAGAAAAACAAGACTTTGACAATAAATGTAAAGAATTGTGTGAGAAATGTGACAAATTACGTGCAAAAAAGGAGTTATTTAAGCAATACAATGAAAAGATAGAAGCTTCAAGGAAACTTGTCAAGGCTGTATCTCGTAAGTTACGTGGAGTTACGGACTTGCAGTCCAGAATTGATTCAGGAACAATTATCAAAAAAGATTTATCTTCTGATCAAATAGCCAAATTGGAACGTACTTCTGCTCTTGAGATTGAATTAAAAGAAGAGGAAGAAGTGCTTCGTGTACTTGAGACCGAGGATTCAGATGCAGTGAAATTTACTGATTCTGATCAATCCGATCTTGATCAATTGGCAGCTAATTTAGAAAAACTTATGACCACTGGTGTTGACGATAATACAGATAAATCCAACGTCCCTGTCCCTGCCCCCATCACTAATACAATTTTTGATCCGACAAAAGAAGAGATTAACGCTGAAATTGAAAGAGATCTTTTTAAAACTCAACAACAGATGCTGTTAAGGACTAGTTTTGCACCAAGTATAGCCAAAGATACAACAGTTGATTCACAAAAAAGAGTTGAGTCTGCTAGTGAATGGTCAACTGTTGAAGTGAATAAAACTGTATCAGCACCAGCACCAGCACCAGTGAGTACTGGAAAGTATATTCCTGTGCACTTACGACGTGCTCACACTAATCCTTCTAGTGTAACATCTGTTCCCCCACATACACCTGTTTTCACAAATCCCAAACCCACTGAGACATTAGCATCATCTTCTGTTTGGGGACGTGGTGGTGCAACCAGCGGTAGTACCCCTCTCAGTACGTTTAAAGGCACTACTCCATTGGTCCCGTCAGCACGATCCGATAAAACCCAAGTCAGCATTAACAGCACAAATAGCTCTCCTAGTAGTTATTATTCCGCGAGATCCAGCCCATTGTCTGCAACTATGAATTTAACTCCAACAGCGAGAGATTTGCATCCTGCTGGACAATCATACACGAAACCAGCAATCCCTGTGTTACAGGATCCACCAATATTCAATAATAGTAATAATAGTAATAATGAAAACAAGGAGACCATACCACCTGCTGCAAAAAGTTGGGCAAGTTTAATGAAGAAGTGATTGATTGAAAATAGTTTAGTTTAGTAAAGATATTATTGTTATTTGTATGCGATTTGTATCAATTAAATTCATTATTTATATTTATATTTATAAAGTCTTAACAATACCAACACCAATAAAACAATTAAAATTATAGTTGCTTACTTGCAGTACGAATTGATTTATCAAATGCGCTTACAAATAATACAGAAAAACAGTTTTCATTACCATTTTCCCCAAAATAACGTTCTGCAGCGACATTTAATCCCTGGTCTTGATCTAAAAAGGCAAGTTTGCGTTGCAATTCTGCACCAATTTCAAACATAGTTTGGGGATCAAGAAGTGCCGCTAACCATAAGGCTTTCGAACGAACATCAGCTGGTAATGCAAGTGCTGCAGTTTCACGTTGCTTCATCTCATGTATTGTCTCTGCTTCATCATCGCTACTAGATGGAACACTGGGAGAAAGAGCGAGCATCCATTCCACACATTTCATTATAGCACTAAATGTAGTATCAATATCATCTCCATTGGTTTGTACTAAACGCACATCCAAAACACTAGAATCCACAAGGTCAGCCAATAGTGACAGTAAGACATGATGTGGAGAAGGTGAAGGTGATTTCCCCTCCTCTTTCTCTTTTGTCTCATTTGATGCACTACTACTGCTACTACTGTTACTGCTATCATTTCTTTGTTGCATAGGCTTCTCACAATGTTGTAAAAAAAGTTTTTGTAATTGAACTTGCAATTTACGCACTTCTGTATTGCATGTTTGCAAATTTTTTACATGCTGTATTCTCAACTGCACCTGAAGTTGACGTATTTTTCCTTTTAAATCTCGTAGTTCTCTATCTGTTCGACGATTTTCTAGCTTTGATCTACGACGAGCTTCTCTTTCATATGTATTGTAAACCCCTTCTTCATCAAGTTCCGCGTCAACTTCTGCCTCATCAGTAATATCTTCTTTGGCATTACGTTCATCCTCTTCTTTCTGATTTGCTTCTTCCTGTTTGTTCCGAAGTTCCGCTTCTTCCTCGTTTTGTTTCTGTCTCATATTATTCAACTCTTCTTGATCTTCTTTACTGTAATCATTTTCTTCATCTTCAGTTTCTTGACGAGAACGAGCTTCTTCCGCTATTGTTGCTTCCCCTTTTTGAACAATCATGTTCGTCAATTGTTGGACATCACTTGCACTGCATGCAGCACTGACAGCCTGCTCGCCTACTACATTTAAGCTGACTGCAGCACTTCTAAAGGCAGTTGAAAGCATATCTACAAGGATGGCTTCCTTACTTCTAGGACTGTAGCCACTACTGCTATTGCTAGCATCACCGTTACTATGACAATCTTCCTCATCGGAGCTTTCACTCAAATTTTCAAAGATTGCATTGAAGTTATCGTCATTTGTGATATCATTATCTCCCGCTGCGTCATAATCGTCTTCAGTCGAAGAGTCAGCTCCAGTGTCACTTACCCAAATATCAGATAATGCAATGCTTTCATCACTATCACTATCGCTATCGCTATCGCTATCGCTATCGTTAAAGTTATTATGTTTAGCGGTAGCTTTTGTATATGCATTCATAGTTCTTCCTACATTGAATCCGGCATCACGCATGTACTGATCAAGCTTTTCGTCTTCATCACTGTCACTGTCACCATCACTAACATCAACACTTTCACTTCCACTACCATTAAGGTACGAATTCTTGGTGCTATACATAAAATTCATGTCTTCGTCATCCGAATAGCTGATATTAGAATTGTATGGGTCCATGTACGTCACAGAAGGTTTACTGCTATCACCTCGTTCAATACTTGCTAAAAGAGCATCGACTTCTGCTAAATCTTTGTCAAACTTGGAAAAAACTACATTTGTGTTATCTTCGTCATCTTCAGTCTCATCGTTCGAGCTAGAGTTAGATTCCGAATCAGATACTGTCTTTTTTTGTGTGGCTGGCTGGCCATAGCTATCAAAGCTATCATCCGAATTACTGTTGTCTGATAGCTCATACGGTTGAAAAGACCAAGAAGCAGCCGTATTCCTATAAGAAGAGGACGACTTTCCAGATCGAGTAACTTCAGGTTCGCTCACATCACTGTCACTATCACTCTCAATCTCACTATCACTGCTTTCTTGATAATTTGATTTTTTAGCTTCAGAAACGACTTCAAAAGCAGCAGCAACTGCTCTTGCGCTTAATCCCCCTTCATTAGCAGAAAAATCACAAGCTTGACGAAACTTCTCGTAACGCTTAATAATTTTGTCTACGTCATCGCAGTCGCTATCGCTATCGGAGTCATTTAAAGGAGTATCGCTGACATCAAGAGCGCCTTTCGCATGTCGAGAACTCTCAGATGAACTTCCAAATATTATTTCTGTATCAAATCCTGATAAAAATGCAGAGGTAGCATCAACACCTCGAGATCCTTCCCTGCTCGGTGCTGCTGGAGGCATAACAGCTGTTGCATCAACATTGAAAGGAGCTGGTGGCAGATCTACATCTATGTCCTCATCGAACTCCCATCCTTCTGTGGGGTCTGAGGGTAGTTCATACGGAGAATTGATATAAAATGACCCATCGCGATCACGACTTGCAATGCCTGTACCTTCCGCACCAAGTGCTCGTTCACGAGCCCTTTCGCGTGCTCTATTTGCTACATCTGACAATACATCTGCTGCTTCTTTACCTGCATTGCGTACAGCCAAGTCATCAACACGAGCAGCACGTGCACGTTGCCTTAATAGAACCCGTTGAACCTTTTCTTGTTCAATAAGCGCTGCTTTCCTTTGTTTTCTTTCAAACTTTTCCTTTCGTCTTTGTGTTTGTATTTCAATTTTCTTTTGGATTTTCTTTCGTAATATACGTATGTCTTTATTAGCGCGACGTTCAGTGCGACGCTCATTACGGGCATGAACTTGCTCAAGTGCTTTTTTCTCACGCTCTTCCATTCTTCTTCGTAGGCGTCGTTGGAGACGTTCTTTTCTTCTTTCCATTTGAAACTCTTTTGGTTCCCCTTCCAATAGATGTCGATACTCCTGAGAGCCACGAACACGAATCAAACAAGTCTGCAGCTGAGCATCTACATTTAGCAAAGTTTGAGCAGATTGCATTAATTTTAGTGCAGTTTGCATACAAGATTCAACTCCTGCAATAAATGCATCATTTTTGGCTGCTGCAATTCCATACGCACGCCCACAAGATGGTATTAACATTGCAGATTTAGCCAACTTTTGAAGTCCTTCACAAAGTCTCTCTAATGGTTCAGCAGCTAATTTAGGACTGCAACTTTCTGCATCAACACTAATGGAACTTGTACTATCACTACTGCCAGTTTCCACACTTGAATTTGGCTTATAAATGAGGTTTATCAAAGCCTTGAGAGCATCACGATGATTTCGAGCACTTTTTGAACTATCATTATCATTATCAATATTAACATCGTGAACATCACTTTCTATTCCGCATGTGCGATCAACTACACTCTGAAAATACATTGCAACTTGTGCTAATGCAGCACACTCCTGACTAGCTTGCTTGACATCTTTTAAAATAGATGACATGCTCTTTTTTATGCTATCCACAGTCTCCTCAGGTTCAGGTTCAGCTTCAACAGGTTTTTTCTGGTTCTGTTGAGGTAAAGGAATACCCTCATCAGAATGTAGAGATTTACCTGCTGCCCTTCTCTCTTGTTTTCGCTTACGTTCTTGTTCACGACGACTTCGTTCATTAGCACGTTCCTGTAATTGGTCTAGTTGCTCTGCTTTCCTCTGACGAGTTTCCTCATCGTCATCACTGTCACTAAGAGCTTCGAGGAATAGTTCTGCATCGTCCGATTCTGAATGACCTTGTTCATCTTTATCTGTGGTACTTTCATCATCTGACAAAGGGGTACCGGGAACTACTTTGTCAGCATCATTGACTTTTGGAACAGTTTTAGTAGTAGTGTCGTACTCTTTGTCTCCGTCAACATCATCGCCATCTTCAGAAGTAGTCTTTTTAGTCCTTTGTCTTTGTGGACTACTCTTGGGGCTATTTTGAGGACTATGCTTTGGACTTCCACCACTAGCTTTCTTGCGCTTCAATACTTCCTGATACGCTTCCTGGAGACGCTGAAATTCAAGTTTGTCGCCGCCTTTATCTGGATGACACTTTCTACTTAGCTTATGGTAAGCTTTCTTAATTTCACTACTGCTACTTTCTTCATTAACACCTAAAGTATAATATGCTTCATTGTGTTGAAAGTCTTTCACTTGAGCACTGAGATGTGCCTTTAGTGCCATTAGTCGTGTCACATAAGGTTTAAGGACGATATTGGACGACTCCAAGTCTGCTACAGGAGTATCCATTGCTGCCTTTTGCACTTCAGAAAGTGGAGTATTTAAGTGGTTAAGAAGTTCAGTGGTTGTAATTTCAGTTGCCTCTTTCTTCTTAAACTCATTATCTGTTTGATCTTCTTTGTCACCGTTCTCGTCTTTGGCTTCAGTTTCCGCTTTGGCTTTGACTTGCCCAATATGAAGACGCAACAATTCCAAAGAAACTTTGTAATACAACTCTCTATCCATGTACTGATGATCACTATCGCCCTTTTCTTTGTCTTTTTTAATGTTATTACTTTTATTCTCATTTCCTCCGTTTGCTTCATTCCCATTCGCATTGTCATTGTCATTGTCATTCTTATTAACTTCATCATCATTGTCATCGTCATCAGCAATAATGAACTCCAATCTCATTTGCTTGATTGCTAGATTGAGTTGGTCTATAGTCAGATTATCCAAATTTTGCTCTAAAACCCGTTGCTGCACCATACCAATAACTTTGCGAAGAACATTATTTGGGGAATTACGAAAGCATGCATCATATAAATAACCTCCATTATTTGTAAGGAAGAATGGTGGGAAATTCAATGTTGAAGATAATAAAGAAATACCTGTGTGGTTATTTCCATCCATAGTGTCACCAGCTTTTCTACCTAGTGAAAATAAATGTTTATGATCACCACCACTAACTATATTACCATCTTCAGTCTCTCTATCATTTCTTAATGCTAATAGAGCAAACATGCAAACTCGACCAGACAAAGAACCCTCAAACCATTTGAGAACATAATCTCGTTCTGATGCAAGAAGCCCACTATCATGAACCAGTTTCAAATCTATAGCTGACGTCCAGCTCAATGGACTCAAAATTTCTTCCCTTGCTGATGCAAGCTTTTGTTGTAATCGCATCATACTCGCATTATGTAACAACTTAGTCGCCATTACTATGCTTTATAGTAAAATCCACAACAATTAAACTTTTTATTGCATTTGTATAAATATGAAAATAAAATTTTCAAAGGGTGATACAAACAAAGCAACTGAAGTTCAAAAGTGGGATTGTCTCCCCATCATTTCTTTGTTCTTCGCGAGAGTAGGACATCTTATTGACTTTAAATATATAGGATTGATTAAGAATACATCAATTTGCAACAATTTCACCTAATTTCGTTGGTCCCTGTCTAGATTTGAATAATTTGTAAGAGAAATTGAAAATCTTATATTGAAAAATCAATCTATTTAAAAATGAGTGATTTTGAAGTTGAACGTATTCATACGCCTTGTACAGGCTTACATGATCGTTTTACAGCAAGTGCTCAAGGAACAAATTACACAAAACAATACTTTCATATGTATAACTACCGTACACATGCAATGAAAGAAGTATTGACAAAATTAGCTAAAGAAAAGTGGTCAAATATTAAAATTGCAGATCGTGTCATTGATACTGAAGGTGCATCTAATAATCATCACGAATGGGTAATTATTGGTGTATTATACAAAGAAATGAAACTCCGTCAATCTGTATTAGATGATTTTAAAGGAAGTGGTACTGGTATGGGGACTGAAGCTTCAGATATGGCGACAAATATTACATCATCTGATGATATATTAATTTTAGAAGATGATTCTGGCCGTATTGCAGTCAATGGGGGTGATATACTTAAAACTGAACATATTGTTACGGGTGTTGTATTAGCATTAAAGGGTCGTGTCGATTCACAAGGTGTTTTACAAGTGTCAGATTATTTATCATATGATGCATGTTATTCAAATTCACAACTGTCTAATACTAAAAATGGCGAAGATAATTATATTATGCTTGTATCTGGTCTTGGTATGGGTAAACCTAGAAGCCCAGAGGAAATGGTTGCAGCCAATGATCCAGGGGATGTTGAGTTATCTCGACAAATGTTGTTAGATTGGCTTAGTGGACGTATTGGTGATGAGAATGAGGTCAAAAAAAGTAGTTTAGTATCTAGATTGATTATTGCAGGTGATAGTATTGATGTTCCTGCTATAGATTCCAATGCTATTTCACTTACATATGGACCTAGTCGCACCAAATTAGAAAAGGAACATCAATTGAAATGTAGTAATATTATCAAGAGATTTGATGCTTATCTCGCTATGGGTCTAGCATCATTACCTATTGATGTTATGCCAGGAAAGACTGACCCTGCAGTGCAAAATTTACCACAACAACCACTTCATCCTTGTTTATTACCTGTGTCAAGCCGATTCTCATCACTGTCACTGGTGACTAATCCATATGATTGTCGAATTGGTGAGAGCTCTACTGGTTGTCGTGTGATTGGTCATTCTGGCCAACCAGTATCTGATATTGTTCGTCAAACAGATTTCAGTACTTTAAATAACGATTCCATGGCCACTGAGGATAAATCTCCTTCAGAGACTGCTGCAGCTGCAGCACATAGCAGCCTTCAAGCTCTCAAAATGACATTACAATGGGGTCATATCGCACCAACTGCACCTGATACACTTCCATGCTATCCTCTTACTGATAGTGATCCATTTATTATGCCTTCTGTTAGTTCAAAAGAGAATGATAAAGCTAGTTTGACAGATGACAACAACACCCCTCACATACTTTTTGCAGGAAACCAACCTTGCTTTGCATCTGAACTAATAGAAAAAGCATCATATCGGACTCTACTTCTATGTATTCCATCATTCCGTGAAACAGGAACTGCAGTATTAGTAAACATAAGAACATTAGAGGCAAGTACAATAAACTTTCAAATTGATAGTGACGATGACGACGACAATGCAGTTGCCATGGAGATATAGGATACTAGCCGATTGTCGTTACATAGTGACGTAGAGGCGTAGCATAGTAGCATACAAGTACAAATACTGATGGTTGTAAAATAGTAAATTTAAGATTAGTAATTATATGAGTTTCGGCGAGGTTGTTGGAATAATATCATCTTATATTTACACAAATGTACATCATACGTTTCTACGTTTCTACGCGCATATGATTTGTTCTGTACACTATTCAATTTAATCATATATTCTAATCCCTTACTATTGACATATTACATATTACTTTGCTGACGCTAAACCAGTTCAGTTCTTATCCAATCCAATCCAATCCAATCCAATCCAATCCAATCCAATCCAATCTAATCTAATCTAATACAATCTAATACAATCTAATCGAAAGATTGTATATGCTTCATATTCCTATTGATGAAATACGGACTACGTTTGACTGTTTTCGGTCCATCACCCCCAAAGAAAGAAGTAATAGCTGGAGCACCTCCTGTATCTTCATCATCACATTCCCATTTCATTTGTGCAATTCCTTCTTCCGCACCTTTTTCAATAATTTCACGAATAGTTGACCAAGAAAATCTACATATGGATGGATATCCAAATACACAACTCTTATGTCGTTGTAACCACTCTACACATTTTGGATCACCAGGGTAACCACTTCCAAACTTTTTATCAATAGATCCAGTTGCATTGTCTCCTACAGTTTCTGGATATATCCATTCTTTAATTGACATATCGCGCATCGTTTTTGCAATAATAGATGCTGCACCAACAACACGATAATTTGCATCAGCTTTCTTTTCAATAGTATAATTCCAATCAGCTGGATCTTGATTACATGATGTAAGATTTCTTTGTAAGAATGATTTATATGTATCAGGATCTCCAACTGTATCAATAAATAAATCTTGAATTATTGGACCATTAGGTGAATCTTTAATTTGTTCTAACATCCATACTACAGCTTTGTATGATAATGCATTTAATGAAGTAGGCGTAGTTTTAAGCATTTCTTTTGATATCATTTCAGGTCGTAATTCAGCAATTATCCATCCAATACTTCCATGAGCTTTGATTCTATCTGCAAGCTGTTCACGTACACCTTCTTTGAGTTGTTTAGAATCATCAAATCCAAGCTTAGATATTGCCTCATTTTCCGCTTTCGGCCAAAATGCAGCTGTATAGATCATAGAACCAAGTACTGATCCTCTTCCTGCCTCATCGATACCAATCACAACCTCGACACCTTTGCAATTCTCAGGGATGTGGAATCTAGTCCATCCTAAACACATATCTTTTCCTCCATAGAACAAATCCATCTCACAAAACCTCTAATGTCAAAAACAACCAAACACTTCAATTTCAGCTCAAACTAAACTTCATGGAGTGTTCATTTTCAAATCCAAAAAGATTGGGATGTGACGATGGGACTTTCTTGTATGAATTGATTTCTAATGAATTAAAAGCTATCTGTACTACCAAATTCGCTATGACATCAAGATCACCACGCTCAATTAGTGAAAGTACCGGTTTGGATTCATCCGTGCAGTCCACGATGCATAATATGGAAGTCGAGGTGAATTATGAAGAGTTGACAAGGCAGCGCCCTCGTGTTTTGCATCAGCGTGCAGGCTTACCACCACGTACAACAATCTGGGTATTGTGTATGTTTTCATTAGGTACAACGTTAATACTCCTCGGTCTTGGTCAATATTATGACAGTTGGTTCGGCAAAGAAGGTAAGGATGGGTCTATTGGACTGTCAATGATTGGTTTAGGTTCTATGATGTTTATTCCTGGTTCTTATGCAACATATATTCTTTATGGTGCCTGGAATCGTTGGGATGGGTTTACTTATAATTTAATCCCAGACTATGGTGATAATTCAAGGTAGAACTGCTTTGCTTTCTGACCTAACGAAGTGTAGAAAAATAAAATAATTTAGAATAGAATAGATCAGATCAGAGAATAATAATAATAATAATAATAATAATAATAATAATAATAATAATAATAATAAGTGTTGACAATGTTCCCTTGTATTAATTCACGAAATAAATGGCACCGCACACATATCACACACTACATAAATTCTTAAGATTTACCTTTCACTTTCTGTTTCTTCAATTTGTACAAATGTTAACCAATAGGAGTCATTCTCATTTTCTTTGAATTGTATCCATTTCGCAATGCTTATCAAATTCTGACACAGCTTTTGTTCATACTGTGATCCGCGACCAGTGTCCACTATCGTAGTTCGATTCAACATACTGTTGTGACTATTGATGTTTATATGTTTATTCATATCACTAGTACTAACACTTGTATGTTGCTCTTGCCCATGTCTCTGAGATCGGAATTGAAAGGACACATTTGCCGTACCATCACTATTGGGTTCTACTTCTACTTCGTCGAAGTCTACTTGACGCAATAAATATGGGTGTACAGCCTTAAAAATACTTTCCTTTAAAGAAAAACGAAGCATAATTTCTTCTTCTAGCGGCATAGGATTATCATTTATTGTGTCGAAATACAAATTACCTAAGCAGGCTCTCTCATTTGGAGTCAATATACGCATTTGAAGTGCAATTGCAGCTTTACTTGTACTACTAGACATACATTCAATATCACAACCAACTCGTACTTTGTAATTTGTACGAGATGAAACGGCCATAGCAAGCGCAAAGGAGTTCTTATGTGATATACTTCCATGGATATTAACTTCAGTGCCTGTATCTTTCGTTGATGGCAACAATGGTAATAATGGCGCACCATATTGATCGGAAAGAATTGGACTAAAACCTTCCAAATCAATATTTAATGCCTTTAAGCATCGTCTAAGTGCAACACGACCACCTAAATACCTATTTAGTCTTGTTTCATTGTCACCTTCTTTCTTTTTACCCCATTTAATCTCTTCAAAATCTAAGTCCTCATTATTAGTTAGATTAATCTTGGTTTCATCATGAAAAGTGTATTCACCAAGAGAAGGTACTCGAATCAAATTCCATTCAATATTTATATCTTCTTCATTTGTTTGAGATCTCAGAAGAGTTCGATAAATCTCTTGCAAATTCGAGACTGAGGAAATCTTTCGTTTAAAAGGTCTATATAGTAAGCATCGGCTTACTTTGATTTTTTTGAGGAGCATGGTGTATGCCTTCTCCCAATATTGCAATAAAATTGTAATTTTTTAAAGAACTGAAGGATATCGCAGGATTTACCTGGATAGTAAAAATCTTGAAAATAAGAAGGCTCTTTTTCTTTTGGATATGTTTGGAAACAACAATCCCTTTGCAAGTGCACCTCCTAATGGTACTAGTTCCATTTTTGGAGGGTCTAATACTTCAAATAATAATTCAGGCCCTATTACACTGAATCCGAATGCTTCGTCTTT
>JACKZZ010008169.1_pt1 | contig 31466 bp, 34 predicted proteins | sample 8027871 | NCBI WGS metagenome assembly JACKZZ01 (sample SAMN15724774, study PRJNA655200) | protist metagenome | isolation source: fluorescence activated cell sorting (FACS) single amplified genomes of... | place: USA: West Boothbay Harbor, Gulf of Maine | collected 2000-07-19
GTCATTCCGCAATAAATTATTGCATTCCAGAAGAATATGATAATTTAATGAGAGTGTCCTGATGCAAAAAGTGTCCCGGAAAGTGATACAAGATCAAGCCTCAAAAATTTTTGTCTTATGAAGAAAAAACTGCTTTACCTCTTCAAGTAAACCAAACTCTAACTCCTTGCCATTAGCTAATTTTTTATGAGTAATATCAATAGCATTCCTTATATTTACCTTAAACACCGCATTACGAAATTTTCCACCATTTTTATCACCCTGTTCAATCAACAATAATTCATCATTACTTAAAGCATCTATATCACCAATCTTTGCTTTTACACCATTCTTATTTGTAACCTCATACATATCTTGGTCGTAAGGGTATGCAAACATCCTTATAGACAAAGTATAAGGAGAAAACTCAATAATTCTTATGAAGTTTGCAGCAGACTTAGTTTCGTGATCAACATCCAAAACACTTTCTAAAGTCATATACACTTTGCCATTAGGAGTAACGGCAATACCCTCGATCCCTTTATTAGGAGAACGCCATTTTATAATATCAGGCAAGCCTCTGCCTACATTATAACGCTTTGTTATAGCACCATACCGATTAACATAGTTTAAAGAAGGGAAATATTCATCAGACACCCAAAAACCACCATCACCAGCCAAAGCTACTCCTTCTAAATCCAGACCCAACTTCCCTTTAGAAGACAATTCTTTTCCATACAAATCTAAAGCAGTTTCAGTTTTACTATTAAAAATCTCCTTTATATTTTTATTAGCCATACCCGTAATAGACTGTCCATCATATGACAAAGGGATAACCTCCGATACATTTGCTTTATCTTTTTTGGTGTCTAATTTAATTTTAACAATTGACGGGACAAAATCAGGCTTACTCATAATCACAAAGTGCTTTAGTTTATCAGCAAAAGCCATGTTAGGCCCACGATCCGTAATGCCATAAAAATATAATACTCCATCAGACTGCGATGAAAATTTTAGACTTGAACCAATAGATGGATATTCACCTAAAGCTTCTTTTACTGCTGGAGAAGAGTAAATATCGTATTTTTTTATATCTTGAACTTTTAAAGCAAAAAGAACTGTGAGCCAAAACAATAGATACAAAAAGAAATACAACCCTCAACATATCACTCCTAGATAAAAGTAACTAACACTTAAACTCAATCAAGGTATCGTTCGAATCAACAACATCACCTTCTTTTACCTTAATAGACTCAACCTTATTATCTGATTCAGCTGTAATGACATTTTCCATTTTCATAGCCTCAACAATCATTATTTTCTGACCTGCTTTTATTTCTTCGCCTGGCGCTACAAACACTTTTACAATCTTCCCAGCAATAGGTGACAATAACTCTTTCTGAGAGCTATTATCTTCTTTTTCGATCATAAAGCGTTCTAACTCTGCCACCCTAGGAGAACGAACATATGCCTCCACTTCTCGTGCTGCATATTTTAACTTATAACCATTAAGCCTTGATGAAATTAGCACTGCAACCTCTGCACCATTCACAAAACCACGCAACAGCTTAGAACCAATAGTCCAATCACTCTTTATTCTAATTCTGTTATTTTCATATCTAATACTGTAACCACCTGTAAACGCGTTAATCAGAACAAGATATGACACCCCATCAATGTTAACAATCCAGCGCGTGCCAACCTTCTTGACTTGATCCTGATCTCCCTCTATATCAGCTGCTCTAAGAGACTCTGTCATATGCATATTAACGGCAACAGCAATAAAGATTTGTGTTATTTCTGATGTAAGTTCTGCCCCCAAAAAACCTTGAGGATATTCTTCATCAATAAATTTTGTGGAAATATCACCCGCAATAAATTTAGGATGATCTAAAATAGCTTGTAAAAAACTCATATTGTGCGATATGCCAGAAATTACATACTCTCCCAATGCAGTAGTTAAAGCTTCTATTGCTTTAATACGCGTGGGAGCATGAGAACACAGCTTTGCAATCATTTGATCGTAAAACATACTTACTTCACCACCCTCTGCAATCCCAGTATCAACTCTTAATTGTGAATTTCTAGGGGGCTCCTCATATCTAGTAATTCTACCACTAGAAGGAAGAAAGCCGCGAGAAGGATCTTCTGCACATATTCTTGCCTCTAATGCCCAGCCATTAGCTTGCAAATCTGATTGCTTGATCTTAAGCTCCTCACCAGCAGCTACGCGAATCATCTGTTCAACAAGGTCTAAATCATAAATAAGCTCAGTGACACAATGCTCTACTTGAAGCCTTGTATTCATCTCCATAAAATAAAATTTTTGATTCTTATCCACAATAAACTCTACTGTACCAGCAGAGAAATATCCTATAGACTTTACAAGTTTCAAACTCTGCTTAAACATCTCAGCACGAGTTTTTTCAGAAATAAATGGACTAGGAGCCTCCTCTAAAATTTTTTGATGATGTCGCTGAATAGAACACTCTCTTTCACCAACACATATAGCATTGCCATGCTTATCAGCCAAAACCTGTATCTCAATATGGCGAGGACGCTGAATGTATTTCTCAATAAATAACCTATCGTCACTGAAGTTATTGCGAGCCTCATTTGAAGCGGAAAAAAATGCATCACGCATATCCTCTGCATTCTCAACAACTCTCATTCCTCTACCACCACCACCAGCTGCAGCTTTTACAATAACAGGAAAACCTATTTTCTTAGCTATTTTTACAGCCTTCTTCTCATTCTCAATAACACCCATATAACCAGGTACAGTACTAACACCTGCTTTCTCTGCTATTTTTTTGGCTTCTATTTTATCACCCATTCTCTTGATAACATTAGCACTAGGACCAATAAGCTCTACTTTTTCTTTAACTAACGCACTTGCAAATAATGGATTTTCAGATAAAAAACCATATCCTGGATGTACAGCCTGAGCACCACTCTGCCTTACCGCGTCAATCAGATGGTCGATTGCTAAATAACTGTCTGTCGCTGGAGAATTGCCAATAAATATTGCTTCGTCTGCCATATTAACATGCATTGCATTAGTATCAGTTTCTGAATACACTGCTACAGACTTAATACCCATTTTTTTTAGGGTTTTTATAACCCTCACAGCAATTTCGCCTCTGTTTGCAATTAAGACCTTATCAAATAATTTCTTTTTCTTCATAACGAGTCCTTACAATGGTAAATTATCATGTTTTTTCCATGGCTTCTGACATTTCTTATTTTTTAGAATATTCAATGCAGAACAAACCTTCCACCTAGTATTTTGAGGCTTAATAATGTCATCTAAATATCCTCGAGACGCGGCAACAAAAGGAGAGGTAAATTGCTCTTTATATTCTACAACTTTTTTATCAAACTCAGCCTTTGAAAGTCCCAGCTTTTTATATAAAACTTCAACTGCACCTTGTGCACCCATAACAGCAATCTCAGAATTTGGCCAAGCGTAATTTATATCACCTTTCAAATGCTTTGAATTCATTACAATATAAGCACCACCATATGCTTTCCTCGTAATCACAGTAATTTTAGGCACTGTAGCCTCTGCATAAGCATATAGTAATTTTGCCCCATGCTTAATAATACCACTATGCTCTTGTGAAACACCCGGAAGAAAACCCGGAACATCAACAAACGATACAATAGGAATATTAAAGGCATCACAGAATCTAATAAATCTTGCAGCCTTCATTGATGAATTTATATCTAAACACCCTGCTAATTCCAAGGGCTGATTAGCAACTATTCCAACTGTATGACCTTCTAGAGTACCAAGCCCAATAATAATATTTTTAGCAAAACACGCTTGAACCTCCATAAAATCACTTTCATCAACAACGCTCTTTACAAGTTCTAACATATCATAAGATTTATTAGAATCATTTGGTACCAATGTCTTTAAAGAAATATCAACTCGATCTGCTGGATCACTTGTCTTTCTTAGTGGTGGAGATTCGCGATTGGAAAGAGGCAACAAACCCACTAATCTTCTCACCTGCAACAATGCATGAATATCGTTTGGAAAAGCAAAGTGAGCAACACCAGTTTTTGCCTTATGCACAGATGCCCCCCCAAGTTTTTCTTGAGTTACATTTTCATGAGTTACTGTTTTTACTACATCAGGACCCGTCACAAACATGTAAGAAGAATCTTCAACCATAAATACAAAGTCTGTAAGAGCTGGAGAATATACTGCGCCACCAGCACAAGGCCCCATAATCACAGATATTTGTGGAATAACACCAGAATAATCGACATTACGTTGAAAGATCTCTCCATAACCACCTAATGAGTCAACACCTTCTTGAATTCTAGCACCACCAGAATCATTCAGCCCAATAATTGGTGCACCACTTTTTGCTGCCATATCCATCACTTGGCATATTTTCTTTGCCTGTGTTTCACTTAATGAACCACCCAACACTGTAAAATCCTGGCTATAAACAAAAACAAGACGCCCATTAATTGTACCAGAACCTGTAACAACGCCATCACCAGGAATCTTGTTTTTTTCCATTTTAAAGTTTGTACAACGATGCTCAACTAACATACCAAATTCCTCGAAAGAATCTGGATCAAGTAACACATCCAATCTCTCACGTGCTGTTAGCTTACCTTTGCTATGCTGTACATCTATACGTTTTTGACCTCCACCCACAAGAGCGGAATTACGCTTTTTATTTACGATCTCTTCAATCAGCATTTACACCAATGATTTGAATTTTATGTGTAGGACACTCTAAAATACTTCTTTCTAAAAGTCAATGTGATTACAGATAAACCACTCTACTCAATAGAGACAGAACTCAACTTAATATTACAAAAAAAACACATAATCTAGCATTTAACAACATAAAACAGACTACATATTGCTATTTGAATAAACTTAACATATCTTTAACTAGTAGTTTCTAAAATTTTCATTTTAAAACTGTAAAAACATTACATGTAATAATATGCTTAAAAAGCCCTTGCTTCTTCTAGTTTTGCTAGTAATTTCATCATGCTCATCACATGGCTTAAACAACCTTTTTGGGCAAAATACAACGAACAAAAATCGCAGTCCTGATATGCAGTATTTAGAAGATGATTACCAACAGCCCAGAAGAAAACCTATATACAGAGAAGAAACAACATATGCTCCAGCACCCCATCCTCATCCTGCACAAGAAGAATATTACGATGACGAAGAAGAATTTAATGATGGTTATGCTGAGGAAGAAGACGAAGATAACTATGATGACAGACCAGCACCAAGGGATCGTTGTGCATTCTACGGCCTAACCCCAGGTACTGCAGCACATCATGACTGTCAAAAACAATTACACAAACAAAAAAGAAACAGATATTATGGAAGGTAAAAAATGTACAAATATATAGCAATATTAGCATTAATATTTACAACAGGATGCTTACACAACGCCCACAACACTACAGACGCAAACAAAGCTCCTGAAAACCAGGTTAGAACAGAGGAGCAGAAACAAATACAAAGAGACATGAGACACAACAAATGTGTCAGTAGAGGGCATGCTGTTGGCTCAGCAAGGTATAACCACTGCATGAAAGTAAAATACTAATCCTAAAAATTGCACCTTATAGTTTTTGTTCAAGGTTACGATGCCTAATAACAAAATTATTGAATTCGCATCTCTCTATAGAAATACGTATCTCTTTAGTGAGGTCTTGATAAAAATGAGTATTATGCCAAGTAAGCAACATTGCACCAAGAATCTCGTTGCATTTAACCAAATGATGCAAATAGGCTTTTGTATAATTAGAGCAAGCAGGACATTTGCACCTCTCAGATAGCTTACTTCTATCGGTTTTATATTTCGCATTACGAATATTCACTACACCTTCCCAAGTATAAGCCTGACCGTTCCTACCTGATCTTGTCGGCAAAACACAATCAAACATATCAACACCTCGTGCTACAGCACCAATGATATCGGTAGGCTTTCCTACACCCATAAGATACCTAGGCTTATCTTGAGTAATTGTTGGAATAGTAAAATCTAACACCCGAAACATTGTCTCTTGCCCCTCTCCTACAGCCAACCCCCCAATGGCATACCCTTCAAAACCTATACTCTGAAGCTCCTCTGAAGACTGCTTACGCAAGTCTTCATATACACCACCCTGCACAATCCCAAATTGACCATAGCCTTGACGATGCACAAAAGCATCACGAGAACGCTGAGCCCAACGCATAGACAATTCCATTGATTCTCGGCATTTATAGCGCTCAATAGGATATTGAGGACATTCATCAAACACCATAGTAATAGTGCTGTTTAACATATGCTGTATCTCTACAGACTTCTCTGGAGTTAGCATATGTTTTGCACCACTTATATGTGAACGAAACTCCACACCATCTTCTGTAATCTTTCTTAAGTTTGAAAGGGACATGATTTGAAATCCACCTGAATCTGTTAAAATAGGCTTATCCCAGTTCATAAATTTATGCAAACCACCCATATCCTCTACTATTTCTGCAGTAGGGCGCAACATCAAATGGTATGTATTACCCAAGATAATCTGAGCCCCCGTTGCATGTAGGGCTTCTGGAGTCATAGCTTTAACTGTAGCAAGAGTACCAACGGGCATAAATACAGGAGTTTCTATTACACCATGTGCAGTTTTTATATTACCACGTCGCGCCAAACCATCATTTTTCTTTAATGTAAATTCAAACATCAAATACCTTTCTTTAACAGACAACAATCGCCATAAGAAAAAAAACGATATTTTTTTCCTATAGCGTGTTTATACATCTTTTTCATATTCTCATAGCCGATAAAAGCAGCAACCAATACTAATAAAGTAGACCTAGGCAAATGAAAATTTGTTAACATCAGATCAACTATTTTAAACTTATAACCTGGCTTGATAAAAATATCTGTACTACCCGAATATTGCTTTAACTCCCCAGAACTATCAGTAGCACTTTCTAATGTACGCAAACTAGTAGAACCAATAGCCACAACCTTACCACCTTCTCTCTTAGTACTATTAATTAAGTCAGCAGCGCCTTGAGAAACAGTACAAAACTCGGAATGCATCTTATGTTCCTCTATATCATCATGAGTAATAGGTAAAAACGTACCACTTCCGACATGTAGGGTGACAAAAGTCGTTTTTACACCAACCTCTTTAATTTTATTTAACAGCTTATCAGTAAAGTGTAAACTCGCAGTAGGTGCCGCCACAGACCCCCAATGCTTAGCAAAGATTGATTGATAAGCTTCCTTATCTTGCTTGGTTGCCTCATGCATTTTTTCTATGTAAGGAGGTAAAGGAGCGTCACCATATTTTTCGAGCAAACCAAAAAAATCCCCCCCCCTATAGTCAGTGTGAATTTTTATCCTATGACCATCACACCCCTTCTCAACTATAGTAATAGCAAGATCATCGGAAATATTAAATGAATCTCCTGCATCTAATTTTTTAGCTGGCTTGGCAAAAGCGTACCAATGCCGATCGTCAATTTGTTCATTGAGGTATATTTTGATTTTTTTACCCCCCTTATCAACATCTAATTTGGCAGCAATAACCTTGGTGTTGTTAAAAACAATTACATCACCTTGCTTTAAATGATCAGTCAGATTTGAAACCACATCATCATACATGGAGTCATTATCCTGAACAAGCATACGTGCTGTATCCCGCTCTTTAAGTGGCTGTAATGCGATAAGATCTTTGTCTAGCTGATAATCAAAATCAGAAAGTTGCATTTAACTATGCTATATTTTTAACCTTCTGAGATAGCTTACTTACCTTTCTAGAAGCTGTATTTTTCTTTAAAAGATGACTTGTTACACCTTTCATAATAAGGGACTGAGCTTGAACAAACAGATCCTTAGCGAGAGTTTTATCTTTGTTAGCAATAGCAGATTCAAGCTTCTTAATGCACGTCCTCATTGCACTCATCTTTTGCTTGTTTATCAATGTGCGTTTTGCTATCTGACGAATAGATTTTTTAGCTGATTTGTGATTTGCCATAACCTTTTATACTATTAATGTTTTTATTTAGAGTATATTTCTACATTTTTTCTTAGGAAAGTCAAGTGCACGATTATCAGTTCAAAACTTTAAATAATAATAAAATACTATTCATCTAAAAACTCTTGCACCATTACCATGCCCAAGTGACTCGGATCTAGAGTAACACATAATGAGGCTCTTAACTCATCCGTAAGATTACCAAATAAAATAACTGGACCACCGCTAAATATTCCTAGACTATCAGCACCAAAAATATCTGTTAAAATATTAGAAACTATCTCAAGCTGCATCTCTAGAGGAACGCTTTCTAAATACGAAGGAAGATCACCAGTACTTGCAACATCCTGATGATACTGAGGAGGTACCAGAGGCAAAAGAGCTATGGTTGCCTCTTCATATAAAAAATCTTGATACTGCGGGGGAGGTGTAAGAGGCATAAAAACTTCATCATTCATAAAATCTTGATACCTAGGAGGAGGAAACCACACACCACCATTTGAACCAACATTGTAATCCACTCTATACAACTTCAGCAATCAACTTAACAAGCCACACCGTGTTTTTCGGCTATCCCTGTTAAGAATCCCCAAAGAGCCTTGGCGACTTCAACCGCAGCATGCTTGGCTTTCGCCTGGTCTTCTTTACTCATACGATTAAGAAGCTTTTGACACTGCTCACGATGCCAAATATCAGCTTTCTCATGAACTTCAAAAAACTCTAAAACTTGTTTGTTGCCAGGAGCATAAAAACTCTTGAGGCCTTTCATTTTTGTTTTAGCTATTTCTGGTACTTGATGTTCATATGTATATAAAGCAGCTAAACCCTCTGCATAACTTGAGCGGCTAAATTTAAAAAACTTTTCAATAACATTCCTTATTGGCGCCTCTAAAGGCGCATTCTCAACCTCAGCTTCATCATTACCCATACCTGTAGCAAAACGACGCCATAATGTAGGATGGTCTGTCCCATTATTTTCTTCATCATTTAAGTTCTCTAAAAGAATCTTGCGATCTTCGATGTCATCACAAATGGAGTGTGCAGCACTAATATAACGAGGAAAAGCTTTTACATGATGATAATATTGCTTTGCATAATCTTTTATCATTTCATTATCTAACTTACCCTCATTCCAAGCTTGATAAAAAGGGTGATTCAAAAGATGATAAGGGGAAACAGCTTTCTCTACTTCCATTGCAAAATCAGACATTATTACCTCGTTGTTTTATATTTCTTAAATATACTACAATGGATAAAATAAGTTTCAAGTACGATCTTTTATAGATCAAAAATAAAAAACCAATATCCTGTTTTTTATTTTTACTTTTAACCTAATTGTAGAACACTAACATTGCGTGCAATCACTACATTACCTCAACAACATTTCACTAAAGTCAAGACCACGGCCTCTTCAGTTTTTCATCTAGGCTACACTCAGAATCATAGCTCTGCTGCTTTAAATAAATAAAACAATTACCACGACTGCCCAAGTCCGCAATATCCAGTGAATACCGCACACCATCACGAGAGACATCCAGGGATTTTATTTGCTGATAAATATTAAATATTGGTTGAGAGTATAAATCCAAACTTATATCACTAGATTTATTCCTAAAATAATATCTCAACTTATTACTCTGTTCAGAGATCAGATTCTCACTATCACTAATAGTAAGTAATTGTCTCTGATAGTTTTGTGAGATACGCTTCTTTCCCACCTTTACTAATTGGCTATCTGAGCGCACTAATATCACATTATTCTTAGCATCTAAAATAATATCTGGCCCCCTTCCTGTAACTGCCAATAAGACAAAAGATAAAGAAAATACCCCCCCATCTCCATCGAGACTGCCAGAAACATAACCATAAAAACCCCAATAAAAATAAAAATACAATATATCCCTCTGGCTTTGGCAAAGTAATATTGGAGGCAGGCAAAGAACTTACATAGGCCGCAATTTTCAACATCCAACTAATCCCGTAATCCAATAAAAACAATGGAAGAAAATGCAACTTCAAAGGCATCAAAACAAAAGCCAAAACAACCATAGGCATAATCACTACAGATACAATTGGTGCAACCAATACATTAGCAAGCACAGAATAATTAGCATAATTATTAAAAGTATAAATCACAAAAATAGCAGTAGCACTACCAGCAATAAAAGAAGAAAATGCAGTTGTGAAAATATAAAAATATAACTTTTCTAATATACTTTTCCCCTTTTTTTTAACACGCTTATTATAAAAATACATATATAAATCATACGAAGACACAAGGGCAAGCACTGCAGCAAAAGACATCTGAAAACTAGGTGTAAAAAGCGCTTCTGGTATAAATAATAAAATTAAAAATGCCGCTATAGAGACAGACCTCTTCGCATCAACCTCTCGATCAATAAGTATAGCCAATGTTACTAAAGCAACCATAATGAAAGCCCTAATAGCAGAAATATGTGCCCCCGAAATAAGCAAATACAAAAACGTAGCAATCAAAGCAAAATACGCAGCTATCTTTTTTGTGTTATAATGCTGACACAAAAAACTAGAGCAGCTCAAAAGATAGCGTATCACAAAAAAACAGATGATAGACAATAGTGATAAATGTAACCCAGACACAGCCAATACATGACTTAAACCAGACTTCCGCATATTCTCAACTGTTTTATGATCAATTGATTGTCGCTCCCCAATCATAAGTGCCGCAGCAACATTTGCCGTGTTATCAGGCATATTACTTTTTATCTGCATAAATATATAGTGACGCAAATGGTCAATATTGTTTTGTATGGAAAGCTTATCAGTACCAGTAACCAATACTTTTGATACAGCATACCCATGAGCTGCTATTTTATTAAAAAATGCATGACGCGCAAAGTCATATCCCCGAGGTAAAAAATTTTCTTTTGTTGGATATAAATTAGCAATTAGGTTAATTTTGTCACCAACTGACAGCTCTGCCTTACTACGAATCATTACCTGAATTTTTGTATCCTCTGTGAGCTTCTTGTGCCCCTCGAACACCACGTTACGCAATATTAATCTTCTACCCTTCTCTACAGGATAAATTTGATCTACTACAGCCGAAGTTTTTATGTCATGCAACGGCTCTGTAATCTGTGAAAAACTAATGGTACTAGTCTTATATGTAACAACACCAATACCGAGTAAAAAAAACAGCAGGAGTAAAAAGAAGATTCTAACAAACTCAGTAAAATAGTAAGCAACTAAAGAAGTGACAACAATAAATCCAGTAATTAAAAACAACGGTGGCTCTACTGCAAGTGAGAAATAAAATATTACTCCAAACATGTAGAAAGCTATAAACCATAACGGCAAATTATGAATATCTACAAAAAAACTATTTTTAATATAATGTTTGATTCTTTCCACTCTCACAAAAAGACTTATTGAACTTGAAGCCACTTACCTGTTGAAACATCTTGTGACCAAAACTTAACCTGTATCTTTTTGCTGTTCTTTATTTGACTATACTTTTTATACATAGAGTCAACGAACTCCTCATTCTTATTGCCAAAAAAAACAAAAACCACAGATTCAAATTTTTTTATATCCTCTTCTTTCAAATCAACAAAAGACAATAATGCTTTTGGGGAGTTATCTTGTACAATTTTTGTAGAAAGAAAAATAGGCTGTTCTTCTGGTTGCATATCCTTTGCAGTGCCGTGAGGAAGAAAGGTTTTTGTAGAAAATGACCAAAGATACTTATCAAACTCCTCTAATTCTTCCTCATTCCTACACAACACCAATATATTTTTTTTTGTATCATACATCTTTTTTAACAAGGAAGGCACAGCCTTCAATAAAGGCACTGATGTAAAGTGATAAAAATTGACTTCTAAATCATTTTTCATAGTTTTTTTCTATAAAGTGATTTAGTAACCTAACACCAAAACCTGTAGCAGCTGTTGAATGCAAATTAGAACCTTTATTTGCATCAGTAACACCTGCTATATCAAGATGCGCCCAAGGCGCATTATTTACAAAACGCTGTAAAAATTGCGCTGCTGTAATACTGCCCGCACCACCTTTATCACTACTGATATTTTTTACATCAGCAATATCTGAATCCATTAATTTATCATATTCTTTTGCCAAAGGAAAGCGCCAAACCTTCTCATTCGTTTCCATGCCCGCTTTAAAGAGCTGTTCAGAAATTTTATCATTATTAGAAAATAACCCAGCATATTCTCTGCCTAAAGAAACAATAATTGCTCCCGTAAGAGTTGCTAAATCAATCATAAATTTTGGTTTATACTTGTCTTGAATATACCATAAAACATCAGCAAGTACTAAGCGCCCCTCTGCATCGGTATTTAAGACTTCTATAGTTTGACCAGACATTGATTTAACAACATCATCCGGACGTTGAGCTTTACCATCAGGCATATTTTCAACTAAACCAATAGCACCAATTACATTCACCTTAGCTTTACGAGCAGCAAGTGTTCTAAGTAGTCCAGTTACAACTGCAGCACCACCCATATCATATTTCATACCAATCATAAAACTCGGCGGCTTTAAAGATAACCCACCCGTATCAAAAGTTACACCTTTACCAATAAAGGCCATTGGCTCTGATGTTTTATCTTCTGCATTAAGCCACTTCATTACTACTAATTTTGGAGTATTTGCACTGCCTTGCGCAACACCAAGTAATGAGCCCATACCTAACTCACGCATATCTGCTTCATCAAGCACCTCCACCTCAACACCGTATTTTTTAAGATCCGTACAAATCCCAGCAAATGTCTCAGGGTTTAGAATATTAGGCGGCTCAGAAACAAGATCTTTTGTTAGCTTAACTCCATCTGCAATATGCATGTATTTTTCAAATTCTAATGCTGTTTGGAATGGCTTTGAACAGGGAATATCTATTGTTTCTAAATATACTATTTTATTATCTTTATCATCTTTCTTAGTTTTATATTTATCAAAACGGTAACTACGTAATAATGCTCCAAAACTAATATGAAACAATATCTCCTTAAGCCTATGATCGTCACAACTTAAAGAGTGATAAAGCTTAGCTGAAGAAAGGCGTAATCTTTGACATACAACTACTATATTACTACCAAGCTCTAATATTTTCTTGTGATCAAAATCCTTTAGAGCACCAGTACTAAAAATCAACATATTACGAATTTTGTTGCTTTCTGTAGCAACACGCAACATCTTCTTAAACTTACCTTCAAACTCTTGTATTTCTATAACTTTAGCTATAGAAATTTTTATCTCATCCTCTAGTTTTTTAATAAATGACTGTTTGCCAATATCTTCAGGCTTGTCATCACAAAGAATGATAATATTCCTTGAAAACCCCGAAATTTCTTCAATAAAATTGACCTTCATATAAATACTCCTCCCTTCTTCTACTCATATTAATTTGTAATCTATTTTAGAAATAAAGCCAAGCTTCTTTTCAACTACTACTATTATAAAACACCCGCGTTAAATGACTCTCCAGCATTATATGCTTGAAAACTGTCTGGTGTAAGCATTTCCCATTGAGAAATTGCATCCACACTATTAACACCAAACACTATAGGTTCCTGATCAGCAAAAGTAACCTCACAAACATGCTTAGCTATAGCGTTATCTTCAATAAAACTTATTTTCTTATTAACAATTCGTAATGCTTGAAGAAAACACTCTACAAACATATCATTATTAGAATGTTTTACATGCCCACCCGCATAAAAATATGGAGCCACCAATTCTTCTTTCATATTATGCTTAAACTCTGGAGCTCCTTTGCCACTATATGAAAGAGTGTGTTTACTTCCATGATATGGCTCAAGATTAAATAAGTATTTATCTAATAAATAATATGATTTTACCATAACACCCCTCTGATAATATATAACTTATTAAGGGTAATCAGAAGAAATAATAGAATCAAGAAATAACAATATAAAATACTTTAAAAACTATCAACCAGTTAGATTTCTACTAGATAAATTCTTTTTTTCCTTCGCCTCGCCAGACAACTGATAAGACATTGTCTCTTTATGTACAAAACGTTTAGGATTATGATTCTTAAAAATCCAATCTATGCCTAAAAAGTGAATCATTTTATGAAACCCTCTCTCTTTATAAGACACGGTTAAATATGTCACTGGCAAGATTATAGCACGACCCAACCTTTCTAAATTATCCCTTATACTCTCACTAAATGGCATCATACAACGATTAACAGCCACATTAACTATTTTATCGTAATTCTTGATATCCTTTTCTATCACATCCCAATGACTCCTTATCTTCTTAAGCGCGTCCTTAAAAATAATATTATTTGGTGCACTAGCAATAATTGCATTAGTTACATAAGGAGATTCAATTCCTGCATAAAATACGTAATAATAATGCAAATGATCGAAAGACTGTAGAGCCTTCATATCCATATCAACATATAGCCCCCCATGTTTCAATAAAATCTCATATCTTAATATATCGGCCTTCTCCTGATATGATGATGCTTTATCAAATAAATCTTTATTGGGAAAATCCCACTTCTCTATATCACTTTCTGTCCATAATTTATATTCCCATTTAGGGTGTAGCTTTTGCCATGACTTACTATATTCCTGATACTTATCTGGAATCTTTTTAGGCCCCAACCAAATCTGATGTATTTTCTTTGGAATAAGCAATTTATCTAAAGCCTTTATTTTTGAAGGATTACGCTCTTCATAAATTTTCTTATAAAAAGAATAATGACCATTATCCATTGCCCTAGATTTGTACATGGAATCATCAAAAGACTTATATGTAAACTCTGCATTTACACTAACAAAAGAACAGAACAAAATTAGATACAAAAAAAAATTTATGCGTTTAAGCACCCTTACAACCTAAATAACCTTAAAAAATTCTCTGTTGTCTTGTCTGAAATGTAAGTTGGTGACTTGCCAAAAAGATCAGCCAAACATTCAACTACATATGCGACATAAGCTGGCTCGTTTTTCTTACCACGCATTGGCACAGGCGCTAAAAATGGAGCATCAGTTTCAACCAATATTTTATCCAAAGGAACCTTCTTGATAGTCTCACGCAGATCACCAGCATTTTTGAAAGTAATAATACCAGAAATAGAAATATACAACCCCAACTCCAGAGATTTTTTAGCCAATTCTTCACTGCCAGAAAAGCAATGTATTAGACCTGGGAATTCAGCCTTTTTCATTTCAGATGATAAGATCTTTACAGTATCATCATCTGCTTCACGAGTGTGGACTATTGTTGGTAACTTTAAATCTCGAGATACAGCAATATGATTTCTAAACGACTCTTGCTGCAAGTCACGTGGCGAATGCTCATAATAGTAGTCTAAACCTGTTTCACCAACACCGATAACCTTTTTACTGCTGGCTAACTCTTTTAATTTATCTACTGTTACTACACCTTCTTTCTCAACTTCGTGAGGATGCACACCAACAGAACAGTAAACATTCTCGTATTTATCGGCAATAGCTTGGATTTTATCAAACTCACTAACCTTGGTACAAATAGTCTGCAATATCTTAACGTTATTCTCTCTCGCACGCTTAATTACTGCATCAAGATCATCACACATCGGTTCATAATCTAAATGACAGTGAGAATCTACTATCATACATCTTCCTCAATTCTAGGAAATACTGACTCTGGCTTTAATATATGGTGGCAATCCAAAGCAAATTCTTTTGTTAAATGTACAAAATCACGCTCTTTAATTGGCGCCTTCAACTGGAACAATATCTTCTGTGCAGACTCTGGAATAAATGGTGACAAAATAATACCAAGATATCTAACACACTCCACAATAACATATAGTGTTTCTTTCATCTTTTCAGGATCCGTTTTCTTCAATAGCCACGGCGCAGATGTATCAACAAAGCGATTGAGCTCATCTGCATATAACATAATTTTCTCTAGCACCTTGTTAAATTGATAATCATCAAATAATGGCTTAATATCAGAGTATAAAGACGCAGCCTGCTTCAATACATCATAGTTATTATAGAGGTAGTCTATATTGTTTTTTAAATTAGGAATCCTCTCATCGCAATTCTTGAAAATCATAGACAAAGAACGTTGTAGTAAATTACCGATCTTATTAGCTAACTCACTATTGATGCGATTCATAAAAGATTCCTTGGTAAAGTTCCCATCATTACCAAACGACATCTCTCTCATTAAATAATAGCGCACATAATCAAGACCATATTGATTAATAAGCTCATTAGGATCAATAACATTACCAAGAGATTTTGAAATCTTCTCACCTTCATTTAACCACCAGCCATGACTCACTATCTGTTTAGGCAATGGCAGACCAGCTGCCATCAAAAATGCTGGCCAATAGATAGCATGAAATTTTGTTATGTCCTTACCAATCATATGTACATCTGCTGGCCATAAATTCTTATAATCACCATCAACATTCGGATAGCCTAAAGCAGATATATAATTGACCAAAGCATCAAGCCAAACATAGATAACATGATTTGCATTACCAGGAGCGTTTATCCCCCATTTAACACCTGTCCTAGAAATGGACAAATCATGAAGTCCTGATTTAACAAAACTCACAATCTCATTAAAGCGGCTTTTTGGCTGCACAAAGTCAGGGTTATTTTGATAAAATTCCAGCAATTTATCTTGCCATTTAGATAAGTCAAAAAAGTAACTTTCTTCTTCAACCCATTCCACTTCAGCACCAGTTGGAGCCTTACCACCTACAAGCTCCGCCTCTGTATAAAATGATTCATCTCGTATTGAATACCAACCAGCATATTTATCTAAATATATATGGCCATTATCCTGCAACACTTTCCAAAAATGATGAACTGCCTTTTTATGACGTTCCTCAGTTGTACGAATAAAATCATTATTGCTAATATTCATTTTCTTGAATGCATCCACAAAATGTACAGATAGTTGATCAACAAACTCTTGGGGATTAATCCCTTTCTCTTGAGCACGCTTTTCAATCTTTGCTCCATGCTCGTCTGTTCCTGTCAAAAAACGAACCTTTTGCCCCTCCAATCTTTTAAATCTAGCAATGATGTCGCATACTAAACTCGTATAAACTGTGCCAATATGAGGCGCTGCGTTAACATAATAAATCGGGGTAGTAATATAAAAAGCCATAAATCTATTTGTACATTAATTTATAAATAACTATAAGAAAAATATTTTGCTTGTTAAGATTAGCTTTATCTAGTGATACTAACAACTTTTTTATCTTCTCCTCCAGTAATAAAAGCTGCGCCATTGTTGGATGCAAATATAAAATTTGCTTAATTAAACCTTCCTCCTCTTCAACAGGAAAATCACACTCACCCTTGCATGCAACATATAAAATTGTTTTAGTTATTATATGGCTAAATGCATGGCAAATTAATAACTGATCCGTATCCTTAAGCATCTTATCAAATTGTGTAAATGACTCCTCAGGATCTTTGAAAAAATCTAATAATAACTTAAGCAACGACCTATAAAATGCCAAATAATCAGAACCAATAAGTTTTAACACACGAAATGGCGCATAATTAGCTAAATAACAATATTTCTCTAAATCATCATCTGCAATATCTAAAAAATGAGACTTCACTATTCTAGCAGCTTCGCTTTTAGATGCAGGATGAAATTTTACTGTAACACAACGTGATTTTATTGTTGCTGGCAACAACTTATAATGACTTGAAATCAAAATAAAAATCGTACCCTTTGTTGGCTCTTCAAGTATTTTTAGCAACGAGTTATAAGCATGCATATTCAACTTATCAAAAGCATTGATCACTACAAATTTTGACTGCTGATCGTAAGAGGTCTTATAAACAAAATCTTGAATCTTGCGAACCTGCCCAATCGGAATGTTTTCATGTTCCGCATCTAACCATAATAAATTATGATGGACTAAGTCATTAATAGATAATTGCTTCTTTAAAAATGCCTCAATAATATATTTTTTACCAATACCTGAAGGCCCAGATACAATCAATGAATTACTTTGCGCCGTCTCATTTACAAAACTAGCAAACTTCTCTATAGTATCTTCTGATATATTTAAAGTAAACATTATTATAACACTGATTTAGCAATATAGATACCATATAGCAGATGCAGAAAAAAACAATCAACAAAATTTTTGAAACATTATCTAAAAAAAACCCCCACCCCACAACTGAATTAGAATCTGTAAATGGATATACGTTACTTGTTGCAGTAGTGCTTTCTGCTCAATCAACCGATGTTAATGTCAATAAAGCTACAAAAGATTTATTCAAAAAAATTCAAACCCCCGAAACCATGCTCAAATTGGGTGAAGAGCGATTAAAACAATATATTAAATCCATTGGCCTTTTTAATAGCAAAGCAAAAAATATTATACTACTCAGCAATGATCTGATTGAAAAACATAACGCCACAGTACCAGATAAATTCGAGGACTTAATAAAGCTACCAGGCGTAGGCAGCAAAACCGCAAGAGTGGTTTTAAATACATTATATAAACAACCATATATTGCTGTAGATACTCATGTATTTCGCGTATCACGCAGAATAGGTATTGCTACAAGCGAAAGCGTCCTTGGAGTAGAAACAGAACTTGAAAATAAGATTCCTTCTCAATGGATTCTAGACGCACATCACTGGCTCATTCTTCATGGCAGATATATCTGTAAAGCCCGTAAACCATTATGTGAACAGTGCCCTATCATGGAATATTGTAAGTTTGCTAATAAAAATATAATTTGATTTCAGACCAAGAATTCACTATATTAAGGGCTGGTTAAATTAACTTAACAAATATGGCACATGACTAATACAGACAATCAATGTTTTATAGATTTTAAAAATCAATACACTAAAAAACATTGCATAAATCTATACAAACAAGAGCCTCAAAATTTTAAAGTCGCTTTAAAAAACTTTGATGGATCTTATAGTAGTTTAAATATTGATAATTTACCTACTCCTCCTACAAAACATCATAGGAATGACGATCAAGCCAATCAATATTATAATGCAGCTCATAGATACTACAATTTTGCAGTTGATGGTGCAATAATTTTAGATAGTGCTTCAGAAGATGATGTAATTATCGATGTCATCTGAAGGAGCATCAGTGCCATCCGTTTGAACTATCACGGTGCCATCTTCCTGAGGAATAACAAGATGTTCATTTGTATCTAAACGTTGTACAAATACTGTAATGCCATTATCATCAATCTCCTGGCCATACTCCTCCAACTCATCTTTATTAACTTTGCCAGTTAAAAATGTTGCAATAGCAAACCGTGCTTCCCTGCTTAACATAAAGCAATCAATATTAATTCTTAATCTAAGTACAGCATGCCGCCACTTCCCCGTGAAGAATAGGGGCAATAGGATCTAATAATATCTGCTCCGCAGGTACTTCTGTAACATTAAAACCGTCATTAACCATTGCAACTTCCTGCCATATAGGGTCTTCTATTACTTCTGCTGGTAATATAGCCTCAACATATAAAACATAAAGCTGCGCCTCTGTTATACCATTATCATTTGCTATAAATAAAGCCATTACCTCTGTTGCTAACTGCCAAATATCCTCATCATCCAAATGATCAGTATTAAAATAATCTATGATATAGTCATGAACCCATTCAAGCATCAATTCTTCTGCCTCTTTTTGCATCGATGTGCGATTCTGATTATGATTATCACCATGAATATTCACACCATAAAAATTGAGAATTGTTTGAATATTAAGATATAGCTGCCTAACAGTGTCTGAATACTCCAAATAAGAGCAAACATTTCCATAGATCTCCTTCTTACAAGACATGTAGCACCCGTTATTTAGTAACCATTAGTATAAACAGCATTTACAACTCTTCACATAAATGCACAACACCAGCTAAAGTGCCTCCGTCATTTAGACCAACCGTTGTTTCAGTCATATTATTATCCTGATCAGCCTCATAGATATTTGTTGTAACAACTGTTATTCCAACCAGCAAATCATCAATGTTGTCTGGAATCGGCCATTCATTTACCCATAATAATGCCAAATAATCCAATGTTTGCATATCTTGTGTAGTTATATCAAAATCCATCCCTAAAAAGAAATAAACAAAAAATGCGTATACAGGGTTAGCATTATCAATATCTGGCATAGCCGCAATTGCCGCTCCTGGGTCTAAATACAGCGTTGCAATTTGCTGCGCTAACCCGTCGACATCCTGTGCCATCACATGATGTTCCTGTATATAATCTTGAACTTCTTGAAGCACTAATTGCTGCACATTAACACCATCATTTAGAATTTGCGAAATGTTCTGCCCTAACCGAATCACAGCAGAAAAAAACTCCTCCACAGTTCTATTCACAACAGTTCCATTGACATACACTGTTGTATCCGCATAGATGTAACGAAACTGTATGCGCATTGCAAATAATATAGCAACGGGATCTCTTGTTTGCCTAATAAACTCCTCTAAATCCGACTCACTTTTTTCACCTTTTAAAAAATTCTTTATTAATGTTCCTACTCTAAAGCTAACCATAACAACTCTTTATTTTTTATTATTATAATTTCTCTGAAGCACCCTCTATCTCTTCATAAAGCTTCATCATGAATTTCTTACGCTCCATGCCTGGAGCAATCGGGCGCAGAAGTTTTACAGTAATGGTACCAGGCTTTTTGCCTCCCCCCTTACTCGGCCAATATTTACCGCTGTTAATTGCTATTGGCAATACTGAAACATTAATCCCTTCATATAATGCAGCAATGCCAGGAGAATATTTTTCTTTTTTTGCACCATATTCAGTCCTTGTACCTTCTGGAAAAATGACAATGTGCCTTTTGCACTTAATATGATACTCAGACTCAGCGATGATTTTCTTCAAAGCATTACGGCCATCTTTGCGATCAATAGAAATCATTTTCATTCTTTTTAAATAGATGCCAAAAAAAGGCAAAGATAATAACTCTTTCTTCAAAATAAAAGTAGGGATATAGAATATGCTCCAAAAGACTATCGTCTCAAATACAGATTGATGTTTAGAAGCAATAATATATGGACCATTTGGAATATGACTTTTCCCTTCAACTTTATAACCAATGCCACAAATTAGTTTTAGCAAAAACAAAGACGTCTTACTCCAAACATAACCCGTCCAATATAAAGCCTTTACCCTAAAAATTAAGAATGGAAAAAAGATTAGAGAAATGACAACAGTCGATAATGCAAATAAAATTGTAAATAACCAAGAACGTAAAATCATATAATTTTCAAACTCTTATTTTGAATTGTTATATAACATAATACATAAATATATTTTGTATATTCCTTCAATACTAAAGTTAAAGTATTTTTGTCATACCACCATTTACTGATATCAAACTTATCCGGAAATACAGGGTGAGACTCAATAGAAATATCTGGCAAATGATGCTTGAATTCTAAAACACTACGAGGCATATGATAATTAGCAGTGACCAATTTTATAGTTTTAATATTATTTTGCTGAATCCATTCCTTAGCTTCTAATGCATTGCCATTAGTCGTTAAAGCTTCACGACCAATCTCTATATTATGCACTTTGTTTAATTCTTCTATATACGGGATCTCTTTCTTATTGCGTATTCTTTGATTTACACCGGTAATAAACATCTTCTTGACCTTATGCTCCTGTAAGATCTTGACCCCCTCTTCTATACGCTTATCGCCCCCCGTTAACACAATAGCTGCATCCGCTATATTATTGACTTGCGGTTGATATATAGGAATTTTATTTAAGAAAATAATTAACCCACAAAACCAAACAAGACAAACAATGCCCAATATAACTTTATACACTACTCGCATCTCTTAATTTAGCTTCTAAAATTCTTTTAAATTCCTTGTCAAAGTCTGTGACTGATAGTTTATATCCTAAATTCTCAATAGAGGTTACCCCATGTTCTTTTATGCCACAAGGAATTATTCCCTTAAAATACTCAAGGTCAGGTGATATATTAACTGCAACACCGTGAAAACACACCCATTTCTTTACCCTAATACCAATAGATGCTATTTTCTTATATGAAGTTGTATTTGTTTTTACCCACACACCAGGACTGTCATCTAACCTTTGCGCAATAATGCCAACTGATGCTAATAACTCAATAATGGCTTGTTCTAATAAACGAACATATTTTGATAAGTCTGGAGCCTTAGGATGAAATATCTTTTTCAAATCAAGCATAATATAAACTATTCTCTGACCAGGGCCATGATATGTTATTTGCCCCCCACGAGATGTCTTATATACTGGCAAAGACGACTTATCTAACAAATCATCAAGGTTAGAACTAGCACCTACTGTATATAAAGAAGGGTGTTCTAAAAACCATACTAAGCCATCTTCATTACAGGATACAAGCTTAGCAACCCTGTCATCCATCTGCTTAATTGCTTCAGAATAGTGAACCAATTTTTTAGAACTGGTCCAGATTATACAATTATCATCTGATAATAATGTTCGTGCGATTATTTTATTCATAACTATTTACAAAGTTTGTATCTATAGTATAGATTGGAGACATTATAAATATAATGATATATATGATATATTCAAAAATATTTTATATTTTCTTAGCAGGGTTTTTTACAAACAACTCTTTTGCTTTTGATTTGCATAATTGGCAGATCACTTTCCAGAAAGCTGCATCGCCAGTGATGCAAGAGCTAGCAAGCTTTCATGAATTTTTACTATATATCATATTCTCCATAGCAGCCTTAGTTTTTGGATTATTAATATATATATGCATACGTTTTAATCGTAGAAATAACCCCATCCCATCCAAAAACTCACATAATACTACAATTGAAATTATTTGGACAGTAATCCCTATTTTTATATTAATAGCAATTGCAATTCCCTCTTTTCGCATTTTGTACTTTATGGAACAAGACAAAGATCCTGATATGACCATAAAAGTAGTAGGTCACCAATGGTATTGGAGCTACGAATACCCAGATCACAAAAACATAGGCTTTGATAGCTACATGATCAAAGACGAAGATATCAAGCCGGGTCAATTACGCCTTCTATCTGTAGATAATAATCTAGTTGTCCCAGTAGGAGCTACTGTCAAAGTCTTAGTAACGTCTGCCGATGTTATTCACAGCTGGGCTGTGCCATCATTGGGCGTTAAAATGGATGCAATACCTGGTAGGACAAATGAAACATGGTTTAAAGTATTACAGCCGGGCATGTATTACGGACAATGCTCTGAATTATGCGGAGTAGGACACGGCTTTATGCCTATTGCTATTGAAGCTGTCAGCAAAGAGCATTTCGAACTATGGCTACAATACGCACAAAAAAAGTTTGTAAGCTAGCATGATCTCAATTTTTAGGAGGATTTAATGTCGACAAAAACTGCGACAAAAATACAAAAATCAGAAACACATGATGACCATCCTACAGGTATAAAACGCTGGTTATTCTCAACAAACCACAAAGATATTGGCACACTCTATCTTTGCTTTGCAATCTTCGCAGGATTAGTAGGCGGAGGCATGTCTCTTGTTTTTAGACTAGAATTAATGAAACCAGGCATACAAATATTAGGAGGAGATCACCAATTATTTAACGTGCTAATTACTGCACATGCATTAATCATGGTTTTTTTCATGATCATGCCTGCTCTAATTGGTGGCTTTGGCAACTGGTTTGTCCCACTGATGATTGGCGCACCCGATATGGCATTTCCAAGGCTAAATAATATTAGCTTTTGGTTACTCGTACCATCTTTATTACTATTAGTGTTATCTGCACTCATTGATGGAGGAGTTGGAACCGGATGGACAGTATATCCTCCTTTAAGTAATGCCATATACTCATCTGGCATGTCAATGGATCTAGCTATTTTTAGCTTACATTTAGCAGGAATCTCATCCTTACTAGGCGCAATCAATTTCATTGTGACTATTTTTAACATGAGAGCCCCTGGGATGACATTACATAAAATGCCTTTATTTGTATGGTCAGTATTAATCACTGCTTTTCTATTATTGTTTGCAATTCCAGTATTAGGCGGTGCCATTACAATGCTTCTAACAGATAGAAACTTCCACACCACATTCTTTGAACCATCAGGTGGTGGTGATCCAGTATTGTTCCAGCATTTATTCTGGTTCTTTGGACATCCCGAAGTATATATCATCATATTACCAGGTTTCGGCCTAATTAGTCATGTTATTTCTACATTTGCACGCAAACCGATCTTTGGATATTTAGGCATGGTTTACGCTATGTGTGCTATTGGCATAATAGGATTCATTGTATGGGCACATCACATGTTTACAGTGGGATTCAGTGTAAATATCCTACTCTATTTCACTATCGGAACCATGATAATAGCCATACCAACAGGGATAAAACTCTTCAGCTGGATCGCAACAATGTGGGGAGGATCAATTACATTCCAAACACCCATGTTATTTGCACTTGGCTTTATATTTGTATTCACATTAGGCGGTGTTACAGGAATTGTGTTGTCAAACTCATCCATAGATAGAGTATTACATGATACATATTATGTAGTTGCACATTTCCACTACACAATGTCTTTAGGAGCTCTATTTGCATTATTTTCAGGCTTTTACTACTGGTTTGGCAAAATCAGTGGCAAACAATACCCTGAAAAACTGGGTGTAATTCACTTTATCATTACTTTTATAGGTGTAAACCTAACATTCTTTCCGCAGCATTTCCTAGGAATAGCAGGAATGCCCCGTAGAATCCCTGATTATCCCGATGCTTTTGCAGGATGGAATATGGTTTCATCTATAGGATCATGCATTTCAATGTTTGGTGCCCTATTCTTTGTTTTTATAGTGTTCTACGCCTTGAAATATGGTAAAAAATGTCCAAACAACCCATGGGGAGAAGGCGCAACCACATTAGAATGGACTTTGTCTTCACCTCCACCATTCCATTGTTTTAATAACTTGCCGAAGATAAAATAAATATGCATGAAAACACCGCCAATATACTGGACACCCAAACAGAGGAAAGTTCTGCTTTAGACTTCCTTATGCTCCTCAAACCAAGAGTGATTTCCCTTGTTATTTTCACAGGCATAATCGGAATGTTACTTGCACCAAACGCAATCCACCCCGTTATTGGACTACTTGCTATAGTTGCAATTGCAATAGGGTCTGGTGCAGCTAGTGCTCTTAACATGTGGTATGACAGAGATATAGATGCGATCATGACACGCACAAAAACAAGGCCTATTCCCTCAGGAAAAGTATCACCGTCTGAGGCCCTGAATCTTGGCGTTATATTATCCGTATTATCAGTCTTGATCATGGCTGTGTTTGTCAACTATCTAGCAGCCTTTTTACTGGCTTTTTCTATTTTCTTTTATGCCGTAATTTACACAATGTATTTAAAAAGAAGTACCGTACAAAATATAGTCATTGGCGGCGCAGCCGGAGCATTTCCCCCTATTATTGGCTGGGTATCTGTTACCCCAACCATTTCTATAGAACCAACACTATTATTCCTCATTATTTTTATGTGGACTCCTCCACATTTCTGGGCCCTATCACTTCACTCTTCTGAAGAATATAGAAAAGCAAATATACCTATGCTACCTGTAATTAAAGGAATTAAATCTACTAAAGACCATATCATAGCATACTTTGTTATACTATTTTTTACTACGCTCGCTCCATACTATATTGGCATGTTTAGCACTATATATTTAATAGCTGCATTAATATTGGGCATTATCTTTGCGCTCTATATCGTGCTACTAGTAAATGAAGAAAAAAAATATGCCATGCCATGCTTTAAATATTCTATTATATATTTATTTATTCTCTTTCTTTCAATGATCATCGATAGGGCTTATGGCTAAACAACAGCAACAATCAAAACATTTAAAACAAAAAAACTACTTGTTATTAGGCGCCATTGTCTCGGTTCTGTTTCTAATATATCTAGCTGTGTTAGTGAAGTATAATATTATCTAGGACATTATTTCTAAAAATCACTCGCAATTCATCTAGCATTAACTTCTTGTTAATCAATATACTTTAACGTCATAAGATAAACTTATTTTCAGTGCAGCAAATATGAATAAAGAAGTAGAAAATCCACAAGATAACACAGACGACAAAAAAACTTCTAAACAAACTGACAAAGCTACACCGACAGAGAAAGAACCTGCTGAACCTGAAGCTACAGAGGAGGAAGAGGAACCAACTGAACCTGAGGCTATAGAAGAAGAACCAACTGAAGCTGAACCTACAGAGGAGGAAGAGGAACCAACTGAACCTGAGGCTACAGAAGAAGAACCAGCTGCTGAACCTGAAGCTACAGAAGAACCAGATGAGCCTGAAGCTACAGAGGAGGAAGAGGAACCAACTGAAGCTGAGGCTACTGAAGAAGACACAGACGAGGTTGAACCTGATACCACTCCTAATGGGCCAACATATGAAACTCCCCTCGAATCCGGAGAGAATGCTAACCCCCCACTAGCCGATGGTGCAGAAGGCGGAGAAAACACTGAAAATAACGAATCTCAAGATCAAATCGCAACCGCAGCTGCTGCAACTACAGCGACTGCTGGAGTCTCATCGACAACTAACAACTACACAAATAGCAGTAATCTAGCAGCAGAACCATCATCTCGTCGTCGTAGATTCTTTGCACATTGCTTAGACTCTATAATCTTAACTATTTTGATCAATATTATATTACGATTTTTACCGTCACAATCAGGCACTGTGTATGAGGTTGAAATGATGACTACAGTGCCATTTATAGTTGCTATACTCTATTTTACTCTTTTCCCCACTTCACCTTTATGGGCTACTCCGGGTCAAAAAATCCTTGGAATTTATATATGCAAAAGCAAGGACTTTTCTAAGATTGGGTTATTGCCATCTTTAGCACGTGTTTTGTTGTTTTACCTACTATCGACACTAAGCTTTGCCATTGCTGCAGTTATAGTTGTCGGAACAGATATCAAACAACTTGAAAAGTCACTAACAATGGGAATCAATCATCAAAAACCTATGCACCTAAATGGCAAAATGCTCTATAAAAAGAAGCCTATGCTAGTTTCTTTTTACGATCAAGAATCTAAAAAGAAAGTACATTTACTCAATGTAATAGGAGAGACTAATATCATTGTAGAAGACTCTAAGCACCAACTACAACTCACAAACAAAGGAGAAACAGTTGCTCAAAAATACTATGACCATAAAGTGTCATTCAATAAACAAATCAAAAACATCAATGACGACGCACTCAAGCAATATTTCGATGATGCGCTAGGAGTCTTTTGGAAGATGTTATCTACAATATTAACATTGATCGCATTCACAATATATCTTTATGTAATGTTGCTAGTTGTACCAACGCTTTTAAATCGCCGCAAACAAACAATCTATGACAAGGTTTTCGGCGTTTTTGTAGCTCGTAAAAAAACACAAAACTAAGGAGCTACAATGAACGAAATAGAACTAAAAGAAAAAATATTATCAGGCATGACTTATAATCCATGATATAGGCAATTCAAAATCAACTGCTAAACAAGCTGCCAAAACAAAGTCAGATACAACAAAATTCTAAACCGCACAGCAATACTAAAAGTAGGCCTAACAAGAATTGAAAAAGCTCCCACTATACAAAATAGATTAACCAATAGAGATCATAATAGAGGATAGATTCTGACTATAACTCTTGTGCAATATTGCTATCAAACTCCATGTCGCATATTTTCAACCTGAAGATGAACTGATTATAAAAAAAACCCCCCTTACTTTTTTATAACCCCTAGTTATCTAGGACTTTGTTTCTTATCCCAAAAACAAGCAGCACAACTTAAAGGCGAGATTCTTGTAAAAAACCCCCCTCTAAATTAGAAATATTTTATAGAAAAATTTATTCTATTAACAATGCCATAATATATGGCACACAAAAGATATAATATTTGTTACAACATATACTCCTCCTAGAACCAACTATCCGGCTCTAGGAGGAGTCATTAGAGCATTACTCCCAAAATACAGTCCACTCTGCCGTAGTTAAACAACCACCACTACAACCACAATGCACATGAAAAGAATCTGTACCAACACCAGTAGGCTCTGCACAATAATCTTTACGATTAGAGTTAGTGACAATCTTCGTGATATTACCAGGTATAAACTGGTCTAAATCAAATGAAGCACCGTAAAAGGCCAATAAGGACTCTGTCCAGCACATAGAATAGTTACGCCTTTACCACTGTCCACACGAGCACATTCTGGTGAACTTGTTGGAACATTTGAAATTGGACAATGACCATTAATATCAATTGGACATTGATCAGCCTTTAACTTAGCTTTTTCATTATGAACAGACATACTAACCTCATGTTAAGTTTATAGCATTTGTAAAAATAATCACAAACCCTATATTGCAACTTGCAGTATTTTATATGAAGAGTCAACAACCTGTGGTTTTGTCAGTATTCTAGCCTCAAATAATTATAGCCAGCCAAGTACGCGCCACCAAACAGAACCAATAGCTGTCCAAAGCAATAGGTTAATGACACTAATGACCAAACCAATTTTCCACCAGGACTTGGTTGAAGAATATCCAGAGCTATAGAAGATCGGAGCACTACCAATACCATAATGTGTCAACCCAGCAGAAAGTATTGCAACAAACCCAAGATATAATGCTGATATTAATGGTGGCAGCCCTGCATTAATCATGATTAACAAAAAGACACTATACATCACACTAATATAAGCAGTAATACTAGCAAATAGATAATGCAAGAAGAAGAAAATTCCGATCAACATTATGATTTTGATAACGTTAGAATATTGAGCAATAAAAACTTCAACATTCTTACCCAATAATGTAGTAACACCAAAATCTGACAAAGCATTCGAAAGAGTTAAAATAGCACCAAACCAAACAAAACTATTCCAAGCCCCCTTCTCTGTAACCGCGTCTTCCCAAGTAATTACTTGTGTTAAAAAAAGGATACTACTACCAACAAGGGCAACAGTAGTTGGATGAATACCTGTATAAGAACCTGTAATCCACAAAACAATTGTGACAACAAATGTAGCTGCCATGATAAATTCCCTAATAGAAAATTTACCCATCTCAGAAATTCTTTCTAAAGCTAAATCTTGCAAATAAGATAATGACGATGCTTTGGGCCTAATAATCACATAAATCATCAAAGGCAACACGATAAGATTAAAAATACCAGGAACCAAAGCAGCAATTGCCCATGTATTCCAGGTAATCTCAATGCCCTGCAAACGCGCTAAACTTACAATCAAAGGATTAGCAGCCATCGCTGTTAAGAATAAAGTACTTGTAACTATGTTTGTATGAAATGCAGTTTGTATTAAAAAAACAGCAATTTTCTTACCATGCTCTTTTCCTGTATTTTCATTAGTAGTATCAATCAAAGATTTTAGAATCGGATAAATTATACCACCACCCCTACTGATTACACTTGGAATCATTGGCGATAAAATAAAATCTACAAAAACAAAACTATATGATAATTTGATCAGGCTATTACCAAATTTAGCCACAAGATAAAACGCAATTTTTTTGCCTAAACCAGTCTTATCAAAACCTTTAGCTAGAAAAAACGCTGAAACAATGAGCCATACAGTATCTGAACTAAACCCCATTAACGCCTTTGATAAGGTAAGCGTTTTGGTTAACGATGCTATAGTTAACACTATGATCATAACAGCACCAATAGGCAATGGTGCCAATGTAAGACAAGCTATGGTCTCCAAGAAAAGAATGACAAGATGCCAGCTCTGAGCAGACATTCCATAAGGCGGTGCCACATGCCATAAAGAAGCACCAATAATAAACATAAATATGATGATGAGATTGTTACGAGTAGCAACAGCTGAAATCATGGAAATCCTTTTTTAATTCAAAGCTACCATATATCTAGCATAATCCTGCTACAACTCAAATGAATTTCTTTTTAAACAATTTATTATCATTAATATAAACAGTTATTATTGGATCTTCTTTGATTATGTATTAGTATGAACTAAAAGGTACAGATTAATATATATGGAAACGGAAGATATAAACAGCTACAGAATAATACGTAATACATGGCCTAAATATGCCGTGTTTATCTCTGTAATTTTATTAATTGTAGCCTTCTTCTATTACTATATCAACTATCGCAATGATATCGAGATGCATAAAGTCTATCTTGATAAATCAGAAGATTTTAGACAGCATATTTCACTAAAGAAATATAAAAACGAACCAGTCAAAATTGAAAAAGAACTAGGACATAATGTAAAATTCTTAAAAATATCTAATGAAGATTTTAGCAATGTTGATTTTAGCAACGTTGATTTATCAAACTCGGAATTTAATGAAGTTCAGTTTAACGGTGCAAATTTCTCATCTGCAAAAGCAAAACAAATCAAATGTATAAAATGTGATTTCACTAATGCAGTCTTTAATAACACCGACCTTTCAAACTCTACATTTGTTGACTCAATCTTCAAATCTTCAGATTTTATCAATAGCAAAGCAAATTTTGTAGAACTAAAAAACGCAACTATCACTGACTTCAACACACAAAATAGCTTCTTTCGCTTTGCAAAATTCGAAAACCCCAAAATTGAAAATTCAAATTTTGAACAAACCGACTTTAGCTATGCAAATCTTGAAAATAGCGATTTAAAAACAAATAATTTTAATGCGTCTGCTTTCTATGCAGCCAATCTTTCAAACTCTAATCTTTCCAGCACTACCTTTAACAAAGCACAAATGGAAATAGCTAATCTTTCAAACTCTAATCTTACAAAAGCGCAATTAAATAATGCCAACTTAAAAAATGCCAATCTTTATAAAGCCAATTTTAAACATGCAAGTCTCAAACAAGCCGATCTTTCTGGAGTCTACGGATATGAAGCCTTGTTTAATCATTCTATACTCTCAGGAGCAAGTATAAGAAATGCAGAACTAGATAATACTTCATTTATAAAAGCACAGCTGGATGCAGCAGATCTGTCTTTTGCAAATTGTACAAATGCAAATTTCTTTAGAGCGTCTCTTTATCATGCCAAGTTAGTAAAAACAGATTTTAGCAATGCTAATCTAAAACAAACAGATCTAAAAGGAACCATTGTTATAAATACAATATTTGACAAATCTGGCCCAGATAACCAGCAATCAGATCAGGAAGTAACCGACGAAGACGAACTGGATTAAAATTATATATTATCTACTTTACGCATAGCACGTGCCAAACCGCTAATAATCTGACTCTGAGATTTTTGAAAATTTGTAACATCAGGCGTCGTAATGTTCATAACAACATTCACAGCCTTCTGTCCAACTCCTCCGTTATTCGAAACTATATTGCCACCCGAGGATGGCACAAACATTTCCGG
>JACKZZ010013838.1_pt1 | contig 31446 bp, 36 predicted proteins | sample 8027871 | NCBI WGS metagenome assembly JACKZZ01 (sample SAMN15724774, study PRJNA655200) | protist metagenome | isolation source: fluorescence activated cell sorting (FACS) single amplified genomes of... | place: USA: West Boothbay Harbor, Gulf of Maine | collected 2000-07-19
ATCCTCTTATTCACCGAGGGGTGTGTTATGTTTTAAAAACAAAATGATGGCTATCAAAATCCTATAATCCAATGGGAGGACCGCACTCGCCATGCTCTCCGGGCACGTCTTGGCGAAAAAAGCAAAAAGCTTCCGTACATTATTATTATTCAAGGTTTCAAGCAGAATTACTGTTTCTTTTTTATAAACAAAATGATGGCTATCAATGTTTTTTTTTTCTGAAGTGACAGTAGGAGGGGCGGGGTCTTTTGGCCAAAAACCTCATTGTCACCGAGAGGTCTTTGATTTGAATTTCAAATTTACGCTTCCTGAATTTTTGATTAGGATTTTTAATTTTTTTAAGATTTATTAATGGTTGGATTGTATTTTCCACACGAATTGATGTTTTTTTTTTTGTATTTTCATGTGCGTTCCAAACACGCACAATCATATTGTTTCAATCAAAAAAACATCCACTCAATGTATTCAAATTGAATTAATTATTTTGTTCATCATGTTTGTGTTTTGTTTTTGTGAGGACTGTGACATTGGGCGTTGCTGGACCTGCCAAGATTTCTGCACTTATCAAATTCGCGTATTTCTCAATATTTTGATTTCGGCAGTTTTTCATGAAGATAATTTTTCATCTATGAACAAATCCGAGTTTTTCGTGTTGTGGTAGTGTGAGTGAATCGTGATTATCAGGGTGTATTTTGTGTTTGATTTTATTTTTGTTTTCAAATCAATATATATAATTCAAAGGTTTAGGGAGGCGGCACGTGTGTACCAAATCAAAAACAATCAACCTTGGCAGATGCAATTCTTCAATTGATACAAATTATTCTTAAACAAGACAAAAACTATCAACGCGGCGGGCGAATGTTTTCTAATTATGTTTGATAAGCCGCTGCAAAAACAAATGTGAAGAAACGTCGAAAGGCGTTTCGAGCGTCTCTTGACATTAGCTTACGCTGCCGATGCCCAGAGGACGTCGAGAACGCGTGACGAAACCGTGAGCAACAATTGTTAACACGAATTGGAACAAACAATGAACGGCGAGAAAAGACCCGCGCGACAATTTGGTAAGAGATGTAAGCGAACATTACAAACACAAAAGACACAGAGCACACAAACAAAGCACGACAACGACAAACAAGACAATTTGCATGCATGCATGAAGTCGTCGTCAGGTGTTTAGTTATTGTGAAATGATCAAATTAATCAATTTGATGGTTGTGTCATTCATTGTCAGGCAAATGTCCGGTGTTGGGCCCAGCATGCGTTTCGTCACGAAGTATGCTGGCAATGTCTTCAAACTCGCAACAAAAGCCGCTCCGGATGAGTTGATCGCCGGGCTGGCGGCGCACCAAATAATGGATTCGAGCGGTGATGAATTTTTGGTGAACCGTCTGCACTATTATACTTTTGGCGGTTTGAATTCGACGTTACAGTGGGCAAACAGCACCGCGGAAGGCCATTTCACGCTAGCGGCCGATGGCAAGTCTTTTGATGTTTCTTCTTAATGACAATGTCCATTGTCATTAATAATTGACTAACTTATAATCAGGATCAATTCTTTAAATGTGATCATGTCATGAATTTTCAATTAAGGCCAGAGTTGGTCGCACATTGTGCGGTGGTTTGTTCATCGCGATCAGTTAATAATTATTTCAGCCGCATCGTCACAAAACACCAAGTCGCCAAAGCCACAAAAACAATTTGGAACAAAGGCATTTAATATTATTTCAAAAATATGTTTTATTCCAAAACATTTTGAACAAGCTTGCAAAGTTCCCACATTATTTTCCTGACACGACCATTGTGTTCCGATGCATCGTGCGCGGTGGCGACTCATTCTATTGCATGTTTTTTGTTTGTTTGTTTGTCGTAATTTGTTTTCTGTATGTGTTTTGTAGCAAAATAATTCATTTCCACCATTCGATTTCAATTTTTCGTATTTGTTTTCTGTTTTTTTGTGGCCTTCATGGCATTTTGTTTTTGTAACACATTCGACATTTTGAAATCCAATTTCGGTCATCTGAAATCAAATTTTGACACAATAATTATTTCTTTTTGTTGTAGTCAAAGTAACACATTCGGTTTTCTGAAATTCTATTTTTGGTATTTGAAACAAAATTGAAGTGTCGATTCGATATGTTTTCAGTTTCGGTCTGGATCAACCACATTGGGGCGCAACCAAAACGTTTTGTTCGTGCAATAATTTTATTTTAGTATAGTTGCCTGGTATCATCGTTGAGCGATGTTTGTATGTCATCTGCGCGGCCATTTACTAAAATTATGTTCGCGCGTGATCATAATTTTCAGGTGATAGATTCGTTTGTAATAATTTGTATTAATGTGTTAATGTTTCATGCGGTTTTATTTTTGGTTTGATCATCAAACAAATCGTTTAATCAATTAGTTAGCTGTCTGTCGTTTTTATTGTGACTACTAGCATGGTATGTCTTTTTTGTTTCAGATGAAGTATTACATTCGACCTTCCGAAATCCAATGGTTATTCAAGAATCAAAATCGGCACAACATTTCTATTTGTTGTAGCCAAATTCACACATTCGATTTTCTGAAATTATTTGAAACAAAAATTTCAGTGCCGATTCTTCATTTTTCAGTTTTGTTGTGAAACAACCATATCGTGGTTGCGCAACCACATCAGTTTTCTTGCTCTGCAAGATTTCAGCAAAGTCGGATCATATCATCAATTTAACGTCAATGGAGTTTTTTGTCAGCTGTTGCTGCATTTTTTCACCCAAATTTTGGGCACGTGTGGCCAAAATTTGTCATCTGCGCGATCACTCATTTGCAATTCGCCAAAATTTGTCATCTGCGCGATCACTACTCATTTGCAATTCGGTCACGCGTGATTATAATTTCGATTCATTTGCATTTGTAAATCTGTCTGTTTCATTTAGATCGTTTTTTTTTCTGGTTGAATCACACAACAATAGATTTTAATGAATCATTTCATATTCATAATTGATGATATCTTATCAATTTAAGTGTTAGCCAGGATTTCATTTTGTATTGAATCAATTTGATTAAATTGGTTTATTATTGCTTTTGCGTCACGGTGGATTATTAATTAATATTTGTCTGAACGTTGGTAAGATCTCCACATATACGACTTTTTAATTTATCAGCGGCACCGATATATGGCCAAAAAAGCATACAAGCATTTATTGCACAATCTTTCGACAAGATCTTTCAGTCTGTTTTCCAAAAGATGGGGTCGAGGGCGCCCCACGGATCGTTTTTCGCTGGCATCAAGTCTGGCACGCGTTTTCCCAAGGTCAAGCGAGTCAATGTGGCGAATAATCCATTTACACGCCCTGGTACTTTGAAGAATCTCGCAGAGAGTGATGACATTGATGCAGCTCTCAAACCGTTCTTGTGGAATAAAGTGAAGCAGTGTCCGAACGAAAAGTGTCGCAAACCTTGTGCGTACACTCTTGATGTCTGTAATGGATGCACGACAGATTTGACGGCTGTGGAGATCACCCAAAGCGAAAACGTGTTTATGGCGTTTTTGTTAGGTAATTTACCATTAATCATTGTGTCGCCAGAATTTTGATAATTTCAGGTGGCTCACCTTTGAATTTTAGACGCCAGAATTATGATGTAGTCTCCAGAATTTTGATTCCAGGTCCCAGAATTGTGATTTGAGTTCCAGATATTGGTTTCTCGACAAAAATAGCCAACACGAAATTGGAACCAAATCATAAGATTTGCATCCGTCATTGTAAACATTGTTGTATTTTGTTCTGATGGTGAATAACATGGAATCATATGAAATCTCAAATTAATTGTGCTTTATTGAAAAAATATGATGTTGTTTTTTATCCGTAAATTTGTGCCGATATTATATAATAAAATGAAATGAAAGACTCCGAAATAAGGTGAATACCTCAAGATCGTAGCCGGCGACAACATCATATTTTTTCAATCATGCCCATTATTTTGTGCAAAAAAACGTTCGAAACCATTTTTTAATAATTGTGCATTAGGTATTGAAAAGGGCGAGCGTTTTCCCTTAAGCATATCGTCGCGTTGTGAAACCGAAGATGCATTAGTTTTTGATGATCTGTTGGCGTTGTCGCCATGCCATTTGAATGTGATTCCGAAGCAGTTCTACATTCCGGATTGGCGTTTTTTGTTGAACGATCCTCAACGAGGGTTGGCTTTGTTGAACTCAATGGTCGGTAGTGTCACTGAGGTGATGGAGCAGCAATTTTGGGCGAATGACGCATGGCGAAATTTTTACTACGATCACGCAGGTAGGAAGGATAATTTTTCGAATTTCATAATATTTATAATTAAATTAAATTTAGTTTATGTCGATTAATATGTTTTGTCGGGAAAGCGGTTCTTGGATTGCGATTCGTTTTGTATGTTTTTGTTTCTCTGACTTCGTGGTTGTCAGCCAGCTGACCACACTCGTTTACGCGAGTCGCGCCGTCAGCAAATAGAAAATCGCCACAACGCAATGGATCGAATACATTTAGAACGAACCGAAATCAAAACAAAATCCAAAAATGTTTTTTCCAATGTAATTATCCAACGGAGTATCAATTATTTGTCAATTGACAAGTTCAACAAATCGTGTATTAAATTACATATCAAATTGCATCAATTGAAGTGTAATTCAATGGGATCTAACAATCGGTGTTGCGAAGAAGTCACAATACCGTGGTGTCTTGATATTATCATCATTAAATTCATTCTCATAAACACACATTTTTTAAAAATTAAATGATCCCAAAGATTTATTGCAACAAACAGATGTGAAACAGACGTGATATTCTCTGGTTTCGGTAAGCTGGGCTTCCCGAAAGCGTTTCGAGAAACGAACGAAAACGCCCACGGCAAACCCAGAGGCGGTTGAACCGAATTGATTGATCTTGGAGAAAGCAGGAGCTTGACAGACTAAATCATTGGATCATTTAATCTGGATTAACACAGGATATTAATCCTTCAATTAATAAGCAATGTCCAACGCGCATGAATTACCAGCGAAGTTGGCCAATCCATTCGGACGCCTCTGATAGAAAACGTTTGTTTTTTTTGTTTTTACAATGATATTTTCATTTTGTCGCACATAATTGAGACGGTCCACGAACGTTTGATGAATTTATGCAAGGCGTCGGGTTTGGCTTTAATTATCCGCCAAGCCAATATCAACTACACATTCAGTGCGTGGCCATGCCAAAATCAAAATTCAAAATTCTGGCGCCCAAAATCAAAATTCGGCGCCTAAATCAAAATTCTGGCGCCCAAAATCAAAATTCGGCGCCTAAATCAAAATTCTGCGTCTAAATCAAAATTCGGACGCCATAAATCAAAATTCTGACGCCCTAAATCAAAATTCGGACGCCCTAAATCAAAATTCTGACGCCCTAAGTTCTGCTCTTCATCTAGATCCTCCTCAATTGCGTGGATTGTGACTTCTGGCTTCTTTTCCATTTCCTTCTGTATGTCATCCAATCCATTCGGACGCCTCTGATAGAAAACGTTTTTTTTTGTTTTTTTTGTTTTTACAATGATATTTTCATTTTGTCGCACATAATTGAGACGGTCCACGAACGTTTGATGAATTTATGCAAGGCGTCGGGTTTGGCTTTAATTATCCGCCAAGCCAATATCAACTACACATTCAGTGCGTGGCCATGCCATTGTGTCCTTTGCACCATTTTATTTTGGAAAAGATGGAACATTTTCATCAAAACCGTTTCTTTCCTCTGGCGTACGTGAAGAAATGCCTAGAATCGTGTCCGAATGGGTATACGGTACGCCGAGATACGAAAGTGGAACAGATCATTGCAGATTTCGAGAAAGTAATTTATTGATCATGAATCATTTTTTCAGTCAACAACTAATTGAATGCTGGAATTCATCATAAATTATATTTGTTTGTTATTTTTTATGTTTTTTTTTGGGCCCCGATTTCTTGCTCACGATGAATAATTAAATTGTTTTCTTTTGGACGTGTTTCAAAATATTCACCATTTTCAGATTCGCATTTGGACAGTTTGATCAATTTATGTTGTTTTTTGTGTGAATTTTTTATTGTGGGCGAGCACAATTGCATATGGTCGCACCAGCTGACATGTGCTGACAGGTGGCACCCTGTCAGCACATGTCTTTTCCTTCATTTAATAATTTGTAATTCATCAATAAATGAGTCAGTGCAGTAATTTTGATCATTCAAAACTATTATCAATGAATTAAATTTTAATTATGTTTCATTTTTTGTGTAGGTTGGTGTGAGTTATGATGCCGTCTGGCGAGATATGGTGTCAACTATGACTGAATTATCTGACCAGCGTGCTAATTGGAAGGTGGCTGATTTTGATTATCTAGTGGTCAACAACAATGCACAAGGAGTGCATGCGATTGATGTTGATGCTTACGGCGCGGTGAGCCCTGGCAAGGCGATTTCGAACGTCAGTCTCTCTGAGGTGCACAAAAAAGACAAGGAGAAGATACAAAATTATGGGGGCGGTACTGACGGGGAGAAACCCAGTTTGGAGTATATTGACCAGCCACGCAAGCCCCTCATCGGCGAGGGTGGGTTCATTGTATGGCCCGGCGTGGCTAGTGACTGAACGGGCAACGAGATCCGTTTTCGGATGTTGAGATTTTTGGAATGGTTTTTATTTTATGATTGCGATTTTGTGTTTTCTCTTGGTGCGGTGCGCAAAGTAATACACATTCGGCGCATTGAAAATGTTTTTATAGATAATATCTAAAACAAATCATTCAAAATCAATCCATACCATGGTCTGAACGTGTCGTCAAAGTGGTTGACCAGTATCGAGCGACAGCATTGATTATTATTTATGTGTTGTTGGCATAGTCGTTGTTTGTTCGGATAAGAGGTCAGAAGTGTCTTACCTACGTGTGAAATCGAGCTGATTGCGTTTTCATTTTTGACGAGGTGTTATTCGATAAGTTGTTCCGTATGAAAATATTTCCGTTTTGCAAACCTCCAAAAGCCACATTTGTTTCATGTTAGCATTGCAACACCAAACATTTGGCGACCATAAATGACAGTTTTAATCATAGCAATCATCTCGGTTTCCGCTATGGCCATGTACCACGGTCAAAATGTTGTTTTCATCAGAGTTTGTTGATTTTGTCAAGTTGTCTATAATGTCGGGTCATTGGTTCATAGATTTTCCGTCGTTTGTTTTGTCTTATCACCATTAGTCGATTATATAATATATTGCCATTCTCGAACAATATTCATGACGTTGTTCGTTATTGGGTGTGATATTCAAATTAAGTTGGGAAATGGGGGTTAGGGGTTGACATTTCATTCTCCTACATTCGGTCGAGAAACATTTGGGAATTACGTCGATTCGTTAGTTGTTAGCTCCATGTGCAGTAGGGTAGGATGGCATACAACCTCGATTGTTTCATTCTAATTTCTTAATAATTAATTAATGATATTATGATCAATTATTTTTGATGTTTTCAAGCACGAGAGTACAATTGTCCCATTGTGTTTTGGTAATAGTTGTTTTATGATGGGTTGAGGGCCAACATACACAATTTAATTTCATTCATATGAGTTTTGTTAGATTTTTTCGCTGAATTTACATTCAAAGTTTAGTTATTTGGTTGCATCTAGAATGTTTTCATTTTTGCCCCGGAGGGCATTCTGGATATTATGTTCGAATTATTCGGTGTCGCTCTTTTACAATTTTTCTTGTTTTGAATAAATCATTTACCAAACGAATTGATCATTTGACAATCACGTCTACGTTGGGATATAACACAAAACTATTTCAATTAGTTTCGAGTTTTTTGTCAAAGCAAAATTTGTATTTTTGAACTTCGACAGGTGGTCAAATTGTTCGGTCTTCGGCACGTAATTAATAAGCAGTGAATGTGTTGTCAAAATTTTTAATACATTTCGTTTTTGTTTTCCACAATTATTGATTGTTTTATAAATGAACAGTACGTTATGGTTGTCTTTTATTTAAGTGCCAATGGAATTGTTATTTGCAGGTTGGTTGTGTATTCTTTAGTTTCTGTCAGGTTTTTGTTATCATTACGTATTGTTTCTATATACAAACAAAAAATATAATTTCAATAATTGATCATTAATAGCAACATACAAAAGAAATACAACATTGTGTTCGTACTAAAGTGAAAAATTGGAATCGGAAGTCATCATAGAAAAATACATTTCAATATCGATGTGTGTTTTGTTTCCCTGTCGTATTCTTGATTCATTTGTCTGTCGTCTTCTGTCTTTTCTTTTCAATGAATGTTTTCACATTAAATCCATAAATAAATTTATTCTGTAAACATATATGATCATCAACAATGCGTCAATCAATTCATAACCTGCCTCAATAATCGTTTTCATGTTATGTCGTAATGACATTTGTGTTATAAATCATCAAAAATAATGCATTCGTTGAAATGGATTCCAATGGACACAAAACATATGTTCTTGATATTGATAATTTAATGTTTATGCAATTATTTTAAATTGAATTAATTAATTAAATGAATTTTGATCTGTTGCGGTTGTGATGTTTATAGGTTTCGATCGCCAAAGTATTGATTTGGTTTGTACATTTCCGAGGATCAACCCATTGACCAATAATTTGACATCATCAAATTATAACGATTTTGCGATCATCATTTACACCAATTCATTATCTAATTATATTGTTCATTAATAAATAATTAATTTGGATCCATTTGAAATTATTTGTAATTTTCCAATTTTTGAGTAGACGAATTCGCGGGTTATTAGTTGTCGCGTGTGGTAGTATTTTCGATACGATACCTACAATTTCTTATATCAACTATCACACGCATTAGCATTCTAATTATTTCTAAGACGAATTGTTTTTTGAGTTTTTCATAAGACAAGTGTATTTTCATAATTATCGATTTTAAAGTTATTGTTGTTGATTCCATCCTTTTTGATTGTTGATAAGCTTTCGTGGTTTGAATTAGTTTTTTCTATATAAATCAATCAAATTCAATTATTTATTGTTGTAATTTTATAAATTAGCTATGGCAGTTGGCGAAACACTCATCGACCGTGATGCCGTTGACGGTTTGCTGGACAACGTAAATGGGTTGGTGGAAGTCGAAAATTTGAACCAGACTTCGCAGGTATTATTTATTTACCTGCCATTTCTGTTCATTAATTATGATTATTAATAATATTTTCATTTATTTGAATTTATTTATTCAATTCATATGCTCATCAAAAACGTAATTTTTGCAATCCATCACACAATTGTTTTTCATCGTTTCAAGCATTATTTTTCATAAATTGTGTTTTTAACATTGTCCTGACGATTACTTTTGGAACATGTTATCAATTTGAAGAGCATTTTATTGATATTTACTCACCTACTCTTTTTGTTAGTCTTATCCAATCGTTTTATTTGATTGCATCATATGTTCTTCATTTTTTGTGAGCATTGCGATTTCTTATGCCGATACATTTTCAAATAGTGTTTCGAATGAATCTCCAGTTTTCACACCACAAATTGTTAGTTCGACATTTGATTGCAAAATGGTTCATTTCTGGAATTTTTGTTCAAATCAAATTCGGGGTTTTGGAACCAAACCTTATTGCCGAAATTGTGTGCCCCTTTCTTTGAACAATAGTTTAATTGTATTGATTACATTGCGTCATTATTTTCAGGTGCTGGTGAGTTTTCTGGTGTCTTGGAGTCATGAATTACAGCGCAACATTGCTGGATTGCGGTCCCAGGTGACTCACCTCAAGCGCCGCGGTGACCCTGACGTGGAAATTATACAGCAAACGGAACAGCTCATTCAAATTTTTGACGATCTCGGCTTGCACACAACCACATTGGCTAGTAATGTATCTGAGCAGTTGTGTTGTCGAATTGGCTCCTGGAAGAAGGAGGTCAGTGAACTTGAAGCGTTGGGCAACGACTACAGTGCAGCCGTAATGATAATAATAATATTATTTAAATCGGCCGTGGACATTTTGCCAAATTCCAATTAAATAATTATTTTCGGCACCTGTCTGGAAAATCATTTTTGAATTTGGATTTGTTTGGAATGTTTTTGTTTTTATGTTGTTGTTGTTGTTGTTGTTGTTGTTTCGATTTTGTTGCATTGTTGAATTCATTTTTTCATCCATAGTACATCAATTTCCATCCAAAAACGTACAGGCACCATGTTTTTTATTTATTTTTGCAAGGTTCGAGATCGTGCGTCGAAGAATGACGAATTCAAGCGGCGAGTCAAGAAAGAAAACGCGAGAAAGAAGTCCTGGTGGGGCGGTGGCGGCAGTGGAGGGTCAAGCAGCAAAAAGAACGGCACAGATGCTGCCTCTGCTGCTGCAGCCGCGAAGAACAACAACTCCAACAAGGGCGGTAGTGAGGCGGCAGAGAATGCGGCAGCAGCAGATGCTGCTGCCGGCGGGGGAGAGAAGGAATTCCCCTCCGCCAAGGTAATCGGGGGTAGCGACGCAGCAGCTTCTGAGTATTTGGTTGCGTGCGAGCGGGTTGAGTTTCTGCGCGAGCGGTTTGCAGTGGAGCTGAACGACGTGAACACTCACCGAACTACTATAACAAGTAATTAATTAATCATATCAATTATTCTTTGATTCATCATATTATTTCGATTTTTGTCTGGTTGCACCGTGATTTTACCGTGAGATTCCCGGTCGCCAATCCGTGGCCGCAATTATATCTCTCTTAGGGTCAATAGTCATTTCATCGAGTCGAAGCAATATGGCCATATTTGTGCAGTCGTGTTTTCGATTTCCATTGAAATTTTTGACACCGAATTGTGATTTTGATTTTTTTAAGTTGCCACATTTTCATTCTTCTTCTTCTTTGTGTCGTTACAATTTATTGTTCAGATGGAATTCAGATGGTTGGCACGTGCGTCAAAACATATTCCAGAGGAGTTGAAAGTTCAGCGCAATCTTATCTTGACGCGTGTGGTGCGGCGTCGACGCCCCCGCCTTCCGGACCGTTTCATCAATCCCATTCCGGAGAATTTTCTGGTGAAGGCAACAACAACAACAACCATCAGGAGAATGCTGCTCGTGTTTTGCATACAAATGGATATTCCGAGACTAGATCTTCGGTGCCTAATCATCAACAACAGCCGCAGCAGCAGCAGAACAACCAGCCGATGAAGGAAGCTTCGTGGGCAGCAGATTTCAACGAAAAAACGTTGAAAGAGTCGTCGTCGGCAGCATCTTCTGGTGATCATCCCCAACAAGAACAAAATTCGAGTCACGACATTAGGTATTCTTCAAACTTTTTTGGTGTAACTGCAGATCCAATTCCCGCCAAATGCCAAGCATCAAAAGGGAATTTGATTATTTTTTGGGGCGTAAGATATTTTATTATTTGAGGCACCAGAAATTTGTTTTCAGGCACCAGGTTGTTGGTGGTGTTGATCGTCTGATCACCAACAAGAACAACATTTGCGTGACGATAGGTATTCTGTCAATGTGTCCCAAATCCAATTCCCAAGACACCAATGCCAAGCATCCATCACTAAATTGTGACCGATAAACGTAGTGCGTGAAAGTATTATGTTGTATTGTATTTGTATATATGCATATATATAACGAAAAATAACAATACGTTTCCAGACAATTCCAAATAAACAAAGATGTGGGGATGGCAGCAAATCAAATAAGAAAGAAATTTTTTGAAATATCAAACAATTCTAAAAATCTAATTTACAAACATCTATTTACGTGTAATATCTCGAGGTTTATACATACACCTCGTCAGAGCACGAGAAATATTATGAAAAATGCTTCTCTCGCTACAACGTAGTAAGAAAACGCACAATCACAATGATTTATATATATATATATAATTATATTATTAATATATTATATAATTACATGTTTGTTTTTACTCATTCATTTTGTTTGATTCGTTTTGATTTCGGCGCATTTTGATTTTAAGGCGCCAGAATAATTTTTGATTTGGGCACCGAGTTTTGATTTACCGGCTGGTGTGACATTATGTTTTTCTTTTGTTTTAGTGTTGTGGAAGAGCACGCCACAGTCGAAGCTGTTGCGCCTGAGAACATTATTACTCAAGAAGCAGATGATGTTCAGGGCGAAACGACCTCGCCTGAACAACATCAGCCCGACGACGTCGGTGAATTCCAAGAGTTCGCGGGCGCAGAACCTTCTGTCGAGAAAGAGGAGCAACAACAACAACCCGAAGAGATCATTACGAGCAAGTCGAAATCCGAATCATTACTCGAAGAATCAGCTCCTGTTTCTGCTGGTTTCTCCGTCGAATCAAATGAAGAGGAAGGTTGTGAAAAAGAGAGTGAGAGGCGTTGGTCGAATCCGTTTGAAGCGCCGGTTGTTGATCAGGCCGACGTTGACCGGGACGATACTGACGACGCTCTTAAAACAGAGGAGGGGGAGGCAGAGGAGAAGCATGATGATGAGGATGATCATCATTCGACAGCCATCAAGGCGGTGTTTTCATCCTCGCCGATTTCCCGTGCGCAGGACTCGTCATGCTCCCTTCCTGAGGTAAACGAATGAACCATTTTTTAGGCACCAGAAATATGATTTAGGGATATCAGAAACCAGTTAGAAAACACATCCAAACAATATGTTTTTGTTCATGGGTTTTGTTTTTGTTTTAATTGTTCGACAAACACGACGTAATTAAATTATTCGTTTTTATTATTGAAACTCGTACGGGTCCGTGCCATTTTTCGACATCGTGAATTGAATCGGAACGTGAATTCTCACATTTTTACAGTGTATAACATGAACGATCATCAAACATGATCAAATATCATGTTTTTTGTTTCCCGACATCATCATTATGGCGCTACTTGTAATTATTTTTCTAGGTACAGTCCCCAGATATGGAGCAAGAGGTAGTAGAGGGAGGCGAAAAATCGGACGATCGTGTCGTCGAAAACGATGAATCAGAATTTGCTGAGTCACCCTCAGAGGAGCCGGAAAAGGTCAACAACCGTGCGCGCTTGCTGCAACCTGAGGTCGTACCTATTGCCCCGCAATCTGATGATGCTAGGATGATTTCAGAATACGAAGATGATCACGACGGCGGCGCTCAGGAGGAGGAGGGCGACGACCGGTTGGGGGACGATTCAGATTTTGATGCGAATTATGACACCGCTGGTTCAAATGACGATTTCTCGTCCATTGGCCAGTTTCAGTCATGCGGATCTGTGGGCACGGATAACAGCCTTTCTCCCATTGGTCCCGCGGAATAAATGTTTTTCATTGAATAATAATTAATTAATAAATAAAATTTAATTAATTAATTTCTGTCAATATGACAGAAAGTACATTGGCCAAGTCGCATCTTTAAAAACCAAATGGTCACACATCTAGAAATGTTATTAGCGAGTATTGTACCGTTGTATGACGAAGTGGATAGATAGGTTCATGTCGTCCTTGTAGAGTTTGGACGCTGGATCATTTCCACGGTATTACAGTACCAACGTTTGGGAAACGTTTGATTCGTTTATTTGTTGTTTTGCCCATATCATCCGCAATTGATTACCACAGTATTTATTGTTTATGACATTTATATTATTTTGTCGTTTTCATCAAAACATTATTAATTGATTCTTCATCAATTATTATTGACATTATTTATTTGTCTTTCATTGGTGCGCCAGGTGTGCATTTTTCGGTGTTCGTTTGTTGACCTGGTCGGGATCCGTAGTCCAAAATGTGTTTGGCGTTTTTTCTTTCTTTTCTCCGTAGTGCAAAAATGGAGGGAAACACATTTTCAACGTGTTCGAAGCGGCCGTAATAAATTGTTCTCATTCCTTACAACACGCGAATCTTCATAAATTGTTTCACATCAATTTTGAAACCTGGTTGCCAACATTTCAGTTCGAAAACCGATTTGCACGCATGCACTGTAATTTTGCCAAAACCAATCATTGATCAATTGCTATTTTGGTAATGAGAAAAATTTGATTGAACGTATCCCGAGTGCCCCCCGATACAAATATGATGTTCACATATTCTCTTGAGGGCATTATTGATATGTTTATTCAAATGTTAAATTTCTTATTCAATCAAAAATTTCAAGCATATGTGTAAGCCCCAATACTCAACAAAAATCGAACAAAATATATGGAATTTTATTTTCTGGTTGGGTTGATTTTGTTTGTTGTCATGGCATGGCATGATGTGTTTGTAATAACCTGTACATTGATTCATCTTAATTTCATTTGGTGAGAGATTGTCGCGTCGTCAGTCCTGTTTGAATTAATTCATCATTTGTGTTAATGACACCGATTCCTTCCAATGATGAAAACAATTCAATTGGTTGCTTATTTGTGATCATTTATAAGCGGAATGTCTTAAATTTAGTATTGTCGTCGTGTCATTAGATCCTCTTTCGTGATGGCGCGCGTTCTAAAAGCATTGGAGGCACTTGCCAAACACGATGGCATCTCGAGTATAGAAGATGCCGTGGATCACGCCACGGCATTCATCAATCAGGAGGATCACAAACAGCGCCCCGCTGATATTTTCTTTCAGCTAGGTAAATTATAATTCCTCAATTCATATTTAATTTTTATTTAATTATAATATCAATGACAACGCTATATGTAAACCGATTCGGGCGATTTAAAATTAATTAATATCTTAAAGTTTCTCCAAAATGAATTAATTCTTGTACCTTTGTTCAAACGCCTCAAACCGGCAATCCAAATGCTCTAAACTCAAGACATTGAATTTTGTACCCATAACGCCCTAGGTTCACCATTTCATGACACCTGAATTTAACGCCCTAGGTTCACCATTTCATGACACCTGAATTTAACGCCTAGGTTCACCATTTCATGACATCTGAATTTTTGTATGACATTTTACAAAACGCCAGCTTACATCTCGGTTATTAATATGAGTCAATTCAATTTGTTTTGTGCAAGCGATTTTGTCGGATGTTGATATATGATCTTTGAGTCCAGGTGTGTTTCTGTAATGATGAAGTTTTGTTCCAACATATTGTGTAGCAAAGCAAATTGCAGCATTGTACCCATGCGTCATTGTTCAGATTTCCACAAACTTCCACACACAGCGTGCGTAGAAAAATCAGGAAGGCAACCACAAACAAAGACAGCATAAAATCAGACCGCCCAAGACAAATAAACAAATTTCTCAACATCACAGCCTTCATATTGGGGTAAGCCCCTAATAAATTCATCTTGAATCGTTTCACTTCTATTTATGATTGTGATATTATTAATGATGAAATATCATATTGAAAGTCGGATTTGTTTTGCGCTTTCGTGTCCATTGGTTTACATTCCGCATAGGTGATGCGTTGATAAAACAGAACAGGCCGAACATCGCCGCGCATTGCTTTCAGCGGACGTATTTGTTTTTGGAAGAAGAGAATAAGACACAATCTTGGGAAGCAGCGTTGGCGTTGCGTTCGGCTGGCGAGGCATTGGTGAAAGCAAAAGGCAGCAACGCACGGTGAGAACACGAACAAATTGCAAGCGATGTTTATCATTTTTTGTTATTGCAATTATCGCAATCTGCAGAAAGCTAAAAAGTTTGGAAAGATTGTGTTTGGCGTCTTCATTGCGTGTAGGAGCAAGCAGTATTTTGAGGACGTGTTGGAGCTAAAGGACACGCTCAATTGTTGTGGTCAAGGTTCTGCCCCAGTCTTGTTCGGTGGCAATATCAAAGTGGGCGAGTCTTGGCGATTCTGGGCCAGGACCCACGGTTGTTTGGCAATGTAAAAACAATGATCAACATCACATCGAATTTCCACGGTTTTTGGGTTCAATTCATCAACATATTTTATCATTAAAATTATTCAAATATTTTCATCATTCAAAATTTTGAGAATATCAAGAATAATATTTTCACAATTACAATTAAATAGTTGTTTTTATGAAGCATTTGATTTCTGAGGGCACTCGAAAAATGTAAGAAGTTATCCATTCATGGTTTCATCATTTATTTTTAGTTTAGTTGCCAAACTGACACCCAACATTTTTGGTCGAAAATGGCGAGAAAGGAGTCACGTGCTCCACCCTTTGAAAAAAACAATAACGCCCCCTTAATGTATACTCAAGATTGGTACATAGGCGGATGAACTGACATTTTGGGGGGGATATTTATTGTAACCGAAGCATGAGGCGACCCACTCGGATCAGCCACGGACATGTCCGGAACGAAAACAAATGCAAAGGAGAGACAAAGGCATAAAACCTACCGCAAGAAATTGCGCGATCAAAGGTGCATTGACACGTTGAAATAAAGCGATCTTTCGATGTTGTCGTTCGGTAGGTGTTTGGATGGTCTTGGGGACCCAAGCGGGGCGGCTGCACAGAAGAATATTACGAAAGAAATATTTTTGGCGTTCAGCCGGTAACAGCAGCTGGCATTGAATATGTGTTGTTGCTTCCAACGTGTGATGACGTAAAGTCGACATTTTCTCGAGGCAGGGCGTTGATAAGTGAATCACATGCTCAAATGGAACCACGTCATTCAATCGGTTTTCAGTATTATATTGCAATTATGTTGGCATGCTAAATTTCATATTTTTTACAAGCCCATTCAATCCGGAGCTGGAGTGTATGTGCATGAAGTTCATATTTTTCATTGTTGTTTCGGTTTCGTTTTCGAGTTGGTTTGTTTTGGGTGGGCATTGTTTTGGATATTTTCGATTTTGCAATTTTTCATTGAATCGATAATTGGTGATTAACAATTTGCTCCCGGTTTTTGAATGTTGAATATTTTTATGTTTAATTTTGTGGAATAAATCGTTCGAACCATGGTTGTGTCGTCTAATTATATGTTTTTGCAAGAAAACGTTGGCAACAATATTCAATTAAAAGATTCACGATTTTGATGGATAATGCACAAGTTTATCCGTTTCGAACTATTTCAATTGATGTATCCAAATCAGATTTTATATATGTGAACCAAAATCAATTTCGGTACGTCTCTTTCAATGGTTTTCTTGATAGTTCTCTTGCAATGGATGCACAGAGAAATGCATTGGCGGAAGAATATTTTCGTCCCATTGAATTTTGAAAATGTCCAATATAATAATTTATTTAACTTCAATTTTTGGTCAGCAATCAATTGGTTGCTCTCTCACGGAACCTGATTGACATGTTTCGGTAGTCTTTGTTTCAGAATGTGTGTGCGGCGTTTTCAGTTTGAATTTGCTGTTTTTTATGGTTGTGTATGCGATTTATATGGGCATGGTGTCAATTCGATTTTTTAGCGTAACAATCATTTTTGTTTGATCATATGGAAATCATTTGTGTTCTGCCAAAAGTTTTTATCAATTGTTTTTAGTCAACATGGTTCTGATCATTGATTTGCAGTATGGTAAGACAGAATGTCTCAGCTGAGACATTCTGTTGACACATTCTGTTGAGACAAAATGTCTCAGCCTAGACATTCTGTTGAGACATGATGTCTCAGTTGAGACATTTTGTTCAGTCTCAGCTGAGACATTCTGTTGAGACATAATGTCTCAGATGAGATTTTCTGCTGAGACACTTTTCTGAGACATAATGCCTCCGCTGAGACATTTAGAGAATGTGTTGTCAAAAATGATTAGATTTCGTTTTTGTTTTCCACAATGATTGATTGTTTTACAAATAAACAGTGAGGTATGGGTTTCTATTATTCAAGTGCCAATGGAATTGTTATTTGTAAGTCAGTTTCTGTGAGTTTTTTGTGATTATTGCGTATTGTTTCTATATACAGTCACAAATTACAATTAATTGAATAATTGATAATTTGATCATCAATGAAAACGTACAAAAAATACAACATTGTTTTGGTATTACATTTAAAATTGGAATCGGAAGTGATCATAGAAATACACATTTCCATATTGTTTTGTGTGTTGGTTCCCTGTCTTATTCTTGATTCATTTTTCATTTTTCTTTCCTGTTCTGTCTTTTCTATTCAATCTATGTTTTCAAATTCACATCAAAAATAATTATTTTGTTCTGCAACAATATGATTGTCACCAATCTCTCAATCATTTCATAACTTGTTTAAATGATCTTTTTCAAATTGTGTCGTAATTATTACCATTCATTTTTAAAAATCCATCAATAATGCGTTCATTCGTTGAAATGGATTTCGATGGACACAAAACAAAACATCTTCATAATTTGATGTTCATAATTCATTAAATCAAATCAATTTTGATCTGTTGCGATTGTGATTGTTATAGATTTCGTTCGCCTGAGAATTGATTTGTTATATAAAATAATTTGACATTATCAAATTATCACAATTTTCTGATCATCATTTACACCAATTAATTAAATAACATCATTTATTATTTATCAATAGTTTCAATCATTTTGAAATATTTAATTATTTCCTAATTTTTTGAATTTTCCAGTTTTTTAGTGGAAGCATTCGCACGTTATTAGTTGTTGCGTGTGGTGGTATTTTTGATACGGTTCGCCATTGCAAAAAATCATTTCTGAGGGTATTCGTTGATAATTGTTGTTTCAACCAGGAGTTAATCCAGTCGTTGTTTTGAATAACAGATTATCCGAAGTTCATTATTTTTTGTATAATTTCTTACATCAATTATCGCACGCATTAGCATTCTAATTATTTCTAAGACGAATTGTTTTTATCTGTTTTTCATAAGACAAGTGTATTTTCAAATTTATCAATTTTAAAATTATTATTGTTGATTCAATCCTTTTTGATTGTTGATAAGCTTTCGTGGTTTGAATTAGTTTTTTCTGTATAAATCAATCAAATTCAATTATTTATTGTTGTAATTTGATCAATTAGCTATGGCAGTTGATGAATCGCTCAACGACCGTGATGCCGTTGACGGTGTCTTGGACAACGTAAACGGGTTGGTGGAAGTCGAAAATTTGAACCAGACTTCGCAGGTATTTATTAATTAACAATTAAAATATTTAAATAATAATTAATTATTTAGTATTCATTGAATTAGATTTATTGAATCTATTTTTGTGTTCATCGAAAACGTGGTTTTTGCGATCCATCACACCATTGGTTTTAAGCGTTTCAAGCACCATTTTCATAATTTTAGTTTTATTTTCGTCCTAACGATTAATTTTGGACCATGTAATCAATTGGAAGCGCATTTTACATTTTAATAGATATTTATTCACCTTCCGTTATTTTTTTTGGTCTCATCCAATCGTTTTATTTGATTGCGTGATATTTGATGTATTATTGTTTTTGTGAGCATTGTGATTTCTTATGCCGATACATTTTCAAATTGTGTTTTGAATGAATCTCCAGTTTTCACATCAACAAATGTTCGTTCGACATTTGATTGCAAAATGGTTCATACCCGGAATTTTCGTTCAAATCAAATTCGGGGTTTTGGAACCAAACCCTATTGCCCAAAATTGTGTGCCTCTATATGTGAACAATAGTATTATATTGCGTCATTATTATCAGGTGCTGGTGAATTTTCTGGTGTCTTGGAGTCATGAATTACAGCGCAACATTGCTGGATTGCGGTCCCAGGTGACTCACCTCAAGCGCCGCGGTGACCCTGACGTGGAAATTATACAGCAAACGGAACAGCTCATTCAAATTTTTGACGATCTCGGCTTACACACAACCACATTGGCTAGTAATGTGTCCGAGCAGTTGTGTTGTCCAATTGGCTCCTGGAAGAAGGAGGTCAGTGAATTTGAAGCGTTGGGCAACGACTACAGTGCAGCCGTAACGATATTATTAATTAATTAAATTTGCCGTGGACATTTTGCCAAATTCTAATTTGTTTTTTCCATGATGAAAAAAAACAACCTCACTCCAAAAACGCACAATCACCATGATTTATATTTTTTTTACACCTGTCGGAAAAATCATTTTGGAATTTGGACTCGTTTGGAATGTTTTTGTTTTTATGTTGTTGTTGTTTCGATTTTGTTGCATTGTTGAATTCATTTTTTCATCTATAGTACATCAATTTCCATCCAAAAACGTTCAATCACCATTTTTTCAATTTTGCAAGGTTCGAGATCTTGCGTCGAAGAATGACGAATTCAAGCGACGAGTCAAGAAAGAAAACGCGAGAAAGAAGTCCTGGTTTGGCCGCCGCGGCAGTGGGGAGTCTGAAAGCAAAAAGAGCCGCACCGATGAGGCTGCTGGCGCTGCAGCAGCCGCGAAGAACGACGCAAACAATGGTGCCAGTGAGGCAGAGAATGCGGCTGCAGATGCTGCCGGCGGGGGAGAGAAGGAATTCCCCTCCGCCAAGGTATTCGAGCGCAGGGGTAGCGACGCATCAGCTTGTGAGTATTTGGTTGCGTGCGAGCGGGTGGAGTTTCTGCGGGAGCGGTTTGCATCGGAGCTGAACGACGTGAACACTCGACGAACTACTATAACAAGTAATTAATTGATCATAACAATTCATTGATTCATCATATTATTTTGATTTTTGTCTGGTTGGACAGTGATTTCACCTTGAGATTCTCGGCCGCCGATCGTTGGCAACAGTTATACCTCTCAGGGTCATCAGGCATTTCATCGAGTGGAAGCAATATGGCCATATTTGTTCATTCTTGTTCTCGGCTTGGCTGATCCGCGTTCCAATACTATTGGTCATAAAGAATCAGACCCATGTCGCGAAACTTTTTTTTAATTTTTGAGTTTAGAATATTTTCATTTCGCAAATCGGGTGGATCGCGGTTTTCAAACGAGAATTTCATTTTTTTTTAATTCTATTTTGAATGAACATTACACAGTTGGTGTTGGTATGTGTGCATACCAAATGGATTCGAAATGCACGTTTCCATGGAAATTTCTGACATCGAATTTTGATTTTGATTTTAAGTTGCCACATTTTCATTCTTCTTCTTTGTGTCGTTACAAATTAATGTTCAGATGGAATGCAGTTGGTGGGAACGTGCGTCAAAACATATTCCAGAGCAGTTGAAAGTTCAGCGCAATCTTATCTTGACGCGTTTGGTGCGGCGTCGACGCCGCCGCTTTCCAGGCCGTTTCATGAATCCCATTCCGGAGAATTTTCTGGTGAAGGCAACACCAACCATCAAGAGAATGCTGCTCGTGTTTTGTCTACAATTGATTATTCCGAGATTAGATCTTCGGTGTCTAATCATCATCAACGGCGGAACAGCAACGAGCCCATGAAGGAGGAGGCTGCGTTGGCAGCAGATTTCACAGAAAAAACGTTGAAAGAGTCGTCGTTGGCGTCGTCGTCTGGTGATCATCTCCAACAAGAACAAAATTCGAGTCACGACAGGTATTCTTCAAACTTTTTTGGTGTTGCAGATCCAATTCACCAGCCAAATGCCAAGCATCAAAAGGGAATTTTATTTTTGGGGGCGTAAGATATTTGATTTGAGGCACCAGAAATTTGTTTTCAGGCACCAGGTTGTTGGTGGTGATCGTCTGATCACCAACAAGAACAAAAGGTATTCTGTAGGTACGTTACGTTACGATAGGTATTCTGTCAATGTGTCCCGAATCCAATTCCCAAGACACCAATACCAAGCATCCATCACTAAATTTTTGGCGCCACAAATTTCATTTAGGTGACAGGAATTTCATTTTAATTTGATGCACCTGAATGTTTTAGATCATCATATTATCTATAAGTAATTAAATATCTAATATCATTAGATTTAAAAATTAAATATAAATACTCATGTGAGAATATGTATATACATCATGCGATGAAAACAATGCTAATGTTGATTGGTGGAGGGCTGGAGGAGGTATTACCGGTTACCATCCACCCCACCGCGTTGCAGGCGCGGTCGTTGCCCCATCATTCTTTCATTTTTTACCGATTGGTTTGACATTATGTTTTTGTCTTTTGTTTTAGTGTTGTGGAAGAGCACGCCACAGTCGAGGCTGCTGCGCCTGAGAAGATTATTACTCAAGAAGCAGATGATGATCAGGGTGAAACGTTGTCGCCTGAACAACATCAGCCCGAAGACGTCGGTGAATTCCAAGAGTTTGCGGGCGCAGAACCTTCTGTCGAGAAAGAGGAGCAACAACAACAACCCGAAGAGATCATTACGAGCAAGTCGAAATCCGAATCATTACTCGAAGAATCAGCTCCTGTTTCTGCTCCTGGTGTTTCTTCCGTCGAATCAGATGAAGAGGAAGGTTGTGAAAAAGAGAGTGAGAGGCGTTGGTCGAATCCGTTTGAAGCGCCGGTTGTTGATGAGGCCGACGTTGACCCTGTGGTTGTCCGGGACGTTACCGACGACGCTCTTAAAACAGTGACAGTTTAAAGTTTTGTTGTGATTATTATGTATTTATTAATTATTTATAATATAATTAATGAATGCAAATATAAACACAAATGGAGCCAGGAAGGCAAATAAATTACAATTCACAATACGTTGTCACAACAATACACAATCACGCAGGCATGTTTACACAAGATTGGATGTTCCTACATTGTGTTGCAACACGTGTCGATTGCCAGTCGTATTCATCAATTGGTTGCAGCCAAAATTGTTATTAAATGAAATTAGATTGAGTGCTCTTACATTGTGTTGGAACATGTTTCGATTGCCAGTCGTAGTCATCAACGGGCTTGAGCCAAAATGGTTGCGGCCGCTTGGTTGCGGCCGCTTGGTTGCGTCCGCTCAAGCCGTTGGTCATAATATTTCAAATTTGAAATGTTTTATGTTCAATTATGTTGGCATGATATATTATTATATTTTATATTTTTACAAGCCCGTTGTCTCCAGAGTTGGAGTGCATGCGCATGAAGTTCGTATTTATAATTGTTGTTTCGATTTCGTTGTCGATTTGGTTTGTTTTGGGTGGGCATTGTTTTGGACATTTTTCAATTGTGTATTGATAATTCATAATTGGTGATCAAGAAAGAATTTGCTCCCGGTTTTCGAATATTGAATATTTTAAATAAATTTAAATTGTGTTTAATTTTGTGGAATAAAACGTTTGAACCGGTCCATGGATGTGTTGTCTAATTCTTTGTTTTTGCAAGAAAACGTTGGCAACCATATTCAATTAAAAGATTTCAGATTTTGATGGATAATGCACAAGTTGATAAGTTTCGAGCTATTTGAATTGATGTATCCAAATCAGATTTTACATATTTGAACCAAAATCAATTTCGGTACGTCTCTTTAAATGGTTCTGTTGATAGTTCTCCTGCAATGGGTGCATAGGGAAATGCTTTGACAGGAGAATATTTTCGTCCCATAAAACAATTCAAAAAAATTTCGTTGATAAGTGAGGATTGTGATAATTATATTGTACAGTTTGTAAACAAACACAGATGAGAGTGCAAAGTGATATTTCCATCCAAATGGCACATTTGTTTTTAAAACGAATTGACGTGATTCTGATTCCGTTGCCCAGAAGATATGTAGTGCATCAAATTTGATTTCGATTTATCAATTCACCTGAGTTCATTGTGTGCCAATTTCTCAAATAATTAGGTAGTTTTTTTCTTTTTATTTCAAAGAATGGTTTTATGCTATTTTTGGGGGTTGTGAAATTCAATGGAATTCAACATGATTCTAAATTCACAAATATAATTGGAATTTTAAATTATTAAAAAATGAATATGCAACATAAATTCGGTGCCGTCCAACATAACATCTGCGAAAGGGGGGGGTGCATTTTTCATTGACCTAATTTATGCTCATTGGTTTGAATTTCAATTAACTAATTAAGTATTCAATTATTCGCACCCATATATATATATTTGTTTTTGATTATAGGATCTTGTTTTGGTGTTATATTGGACGTCACCAAGTTTCATCAAGTAAATAATTATATGGGAAATACATGTGTGATTTGGATGGGATTCCTGATTCAAGTTTCCGGATATATTCCAATCCCGACAATATTCCGAAAATGTATCTGCAGTACATGTTGCTAAAACGTTGGAGGATTGCACGGAAATTCTTATTCAAGTTGTGAAACATTTCCAGGAAATGTTTTGGTGAATTCCATAGATTTCATACGAGTTGTGGGGAATTCCTTTAACTCCAAAATTTGCGTGGTCATTCTGAGGAATCTTAGTTTACACGGTTAGTCATTCGAGAAGTTTGCAGAATTGGGCTCGCCCGGTCAATAATTATATGACCGCCCCAAATCCAAAATTCGATTCATTTCAACCGAAACCAGCATTCTGGTCGGTGGAAAATATTTGTTTTTCTCTATAATCTATGGGTCTGATTGACAATGATGTGTTTTGTTGTTTGATTCCGTCTTATCAAGCATGAAGAATGATCGATTCCGTTGCAACATTCCTCCGGTTGCCCTTATTTATTTCTGCATCTCTAAGTTGATTGATTCAAGTTTATTGTGTTTACGAAAACAGATGAAGAACGATTACGGTTTTCAAAAAAACCAAGCAGACGATGATGTGTGAATGAATGGTAATCAAACAAAATACAAATGGAAACATCAGTTGAACACAATTTCAATTTGTATCAAGCTGAACAGTCATTTGTTCTTATGTAACATCTCGAGGTTTATATTTTGCGTCATGCACAAGCAGTATTTATGAGAGTCATTAATTAATATTTCTTTCATCTCAATGTAGCAGCATGCCATTCAGAGAATTCATTCAATACGCTCAGGATGCAAAAAAAGATAATGGATGTCCGTGAGTAAAATTATATAAATTTCAATTTATTTTACAAGATTTTTATTTGGTATTCGTTATTATTTAATTTTATCATATTTTGCGTGTATTGTTTTCTTGTAGCGATATTTTGGAAGTAATTATCCTCGTGAATGGTTCTAGTTTTTTGATAAGAAATCGTTGCTTCATTAGAATTTCAATTTCATTGACTTGGGAAGTTTTACATTTATTTGATAGTATTAATTAATACTATTTAATTATTTTATACGATCACATTTCTGGGATTCAAATTTTGTTCAACTGAATGTTTCATTATTGTTTTGTATTTTTGCCATTGTTTGATTTTTTGAAAGCGGTAGTCATTCTTTGTGTTTTTCTCGTACCAATTTCATTGCTGAAACAAACAATTACCATGATTTCTAATTCGTTGTTTTCCATTCAGTTTTTCTATGTTTAAGTTTGTTTGTTTTAGTTTTAAACGTTTTTGCAGTTTTCGCATTTAATTCAGATCTTGTTCATCGCCGTAATTTATCAGCGTTTTTGAGGCTCGTTCAAGATGATGCAAGATCAAGGTGCTCAATTCAATTAACCTATTTTTTTTCAATTTGGTCCAATTGATACAGCTGATGTACAGACCATGAAACCAAAAAACTACACCAATGCAGCCATTGATGTATAATGTCGATAATTATGTTGAGGTTGGAACACCTTGCTAAACCACGAGACACATTTATGTCAAATGCCCCTTTGAGGGACATTTGACATAAATGTGCTTCAAACGGGGAAGCGTACCGTCGGCGAATTCGAAGACGCCATTGAAAATGCGTCCCTCGCAAATAAATCGGTCGATTCATGTTTTGAATTTTTACGGAATGTTTTATAGTAGCTTTCACTTCTTGAAGTATATGTCGACAGAGCGAATGTGGTCTAGGTTCTCCTGTTTAAAAAAAACACTCACAATGATTTCATGTCAGTGTAAATACCTGTATTTCCACAACGCAAAGTAGTTTGAGTTCTAGGGTTGTGGTACCGCCTGAAAAATTCCTCCGTGATTTCAGGGGCGGGATATAAATTCTGGAATCGTACTTGCGTAGTACCAAAAACGAAAGATTTTTCGTTGGGGTTCGATCATTTCTGATCGCCGGTCACGACCGATGCCGCCTGCGAGCGTTGAGTTACTTTTGTAACGCACACGGTGATATTACCGTTCAGGTGCCATGAGCATTCTTACCGATGATATTATCGGTTCCACACGGTGATATTACCGTTCCAGTGCTACGTGCACTTCACCAAACGATACTAATGGATGCACACGGTGATATGACCGTTGAAGGGCTACGAGCACTTCATCCGACGATATTATCGGATACGCACACAATGATTTCAAGCATACGGGAAGCTGCTGATGAAACATTCTGTATATTTGGTTGTCCACACGGTGACGCAGTGAACGCCCAAAACGCGAATCAACAGTGCATCGCAAATTCAAGGTGTGGCCGAACGGCGCATGTCTGAACGTTATCAAATTCAACACCATTTGTTTTGTTGCATGTTGCGAGGTAGTCTGGACAGTCATGTAGACAAACTACTGGAAGTGGCCCCTACCCTTCTGGGCGCCGCAGGCTTAATGACCATTCCAGAAGGTAGTTCGCAAATTCATTTACATTTTTCCATTGCAATCTCATTTCTTTGCATGGTCATTTGGTTGCCTTTATCGATTTGGAAAAGTCCTTGTTGTGATACGAATTACCATGCACGTTTTGATGTGGGATCGTAGGTGCGATTGTTTTCAATAGGTATTTCTTTTTTTTTGACAGTTGGGTATTTCGGTGTCGATTTATTTTTTCATTCGGATTCAACATGATCCGCACACTTCGAGTATAACACGATTATTGAGTGTTTTTTCGACAATCTCATTCTTTGAAAATTAATTATCACAGTGTTGTTGCAGACACTTACACACCGACGACAAAATTCAATAATGTAATATTAATAACACAAGTTTTTGTTTTAAAAAATATATAGGAGTTTTGTGCGTCCAGCATTTGTTTTGATTTGATTTGGTTTGGAATGTTTTGTCAGAGGAAATTCTGAATAATTTTGAGCCGCTTCGCGAGTTGCCCCAGGCGCAGCAGCAGCAGCCCCAAGCAGTTAAGAAGGATGACACGGCTTCAAAGCTAATGTAGTCCAGTTTCGTTGTTTTTTGCATTTTTCGATTTTTCGGGTGATGGTATCAGATACGTTTTTTTTTTTTGCGAAAAGAGCATTATTATACGTTTCCAGACAATTCCAAATAAACAAACGTCTGGAGATGGCCGCAAATCAATTGAAGAAGAAAAAATCGAAATATTGAAATGTTATCACACAATTCAAAAAACCTAATTTGGCAAGGTTAGCATCTATTCACGTATAATATTTTAACGTTTATACATCTCGTCAAAGCACGAGAAATATTATGAAAAATCTGGAAACGTATTATCTTTTCGCTATGCCGACCTCTCTCCAAAAACGCACAATCACAATGACTTATTATGAAAATTGTTTCTCCCGCTACAACGTAGCAGTAGGAACAACAATGAATGGATTAAGAGATACACGGAGACAAAAAGCGAATATATCAAATTAATTGTTGTTCTTGTTGCTACGTTGTTGTTCTTAATCCATTAATTGTTGTTCTGGCTGCTACGTTGTAGCGAGAGAAGCATTTTTTAGAATTGGTTGATAACATTTCGAATTTTTCTTCATGATTTTATTTTTGGTCATCCCCTCATCTTATTTATTTGGAATTGCCTGGGAGCGTACAGTTCTTTTTCGTTGTGCCGACCTCTCTCCAAAAACGCGCAATTACAATGATTTCTTCGTCTGCACGTCTTTGTCCCGACGCAAACGTTTATTTATTCTGGACAGCATTTTGTTCGATTTGGTATGGTTGGTCGTTCAAATTATGTATGCAATTAAAAGTCAATCCATTCATTGCAGCAGGGAAATTGTTGTTTTTTGTTGTTGTTGTTGTTGTTTTAGGGAGTATGTAGATTATCTAGAAAAAGATTTAAAGCACCAGCAAGAGGCTTTGACGAATGCGCAAAACCATCTAGCTTTCGTGTAAGGTTCATGAATACTTCCCCAGACGATATCGTGGTTTAATTTTATTTTCACGCAGCCGCAGAGCTTAACCATAATATAATTTATTTAATTGCTTCATTAATTGTCGTTTTGCATTCATCAAAGCAGAGTCGGTTTTGAACTGTGTTTGGCTCGAGGTATTATGCATAATTGAACAACACAGAGGCGCACAGTGGACCAGTGGGTGACAATGTGTTAATTTGATTCAATTCTTTTTCCGAAATTGTTCGAAGTTGTTGTTTTTGTTTTCTGTTTGTATCTTTAGGAACAGTCAGAGAGAATCATTTATCAATCAGCACAACCACCAAATCTTGAAGATGAATGCCAGCAATATTGAGTTGTACTTTTTTTGCATTGGACAGTTTAATCATTCAGCCATTCGTATAAATTGATTCATTCGGTTATGGGTCGTTGGGTCATTCACTGTCGGGGTAGTGGCGATTAACGTTGGCCGTTTTGGCCAGATGTAGTGCCGATGTACATGCTTCAAATTAAGCTTTGCGGCCCAACGCATCGTTCACAGCAAAATCCCCTTCGCACAAGATATCTTGATCGACCAATCAAAAGTTTATGATCTCGTGATTTCAAAATATCATTATTGAAGTTTCGAACAGCATTAATTATTTGCTTTAATCCATGCTCATTTCAATGAATCGATGAAACCAATTGCCATTCAAATGTTTCAATATTTTCATCGAATTATTTATCATTGTTATCCGTATCGAATCGCTTGTGCGTGTGCTCAATGTTTCCTGACTTCTGAAGTTATTCTATCATTGGTTAATGATCCATTTGATCAATGGTTTTTAAGAATTGTTTGAATTCCGTGCAATTAGCATCCTGATCCATACCATTTTTTTTTTTTTAGTTTTCATGGTCATGGAACTTCACGAAATCCATCAGAATTCTTTGGACCTTTCTAACCCTGGAAATTGGTATTGAAATTCCAACACATTCTTTTCAAAACACAGCAACCTTTGTGAATTCCATTAGAAAATGGTGAAAGTGACACGGGGGTCTTAGGAATTCTCAGGAAAAAGATAAATTTAATTGTTAATTAATATTGTTTGCGAAGTTGACCAGATTGGGCCCATCCGATTCTGAACACGCAATTGTTGATATTATTTGTCAAAGTGTGGTTTCGGAGTGACGGATTTTTCATTTTGCTATTTTGTTTTGTTTCTGTCAGAAGAAATTATGTCGCTTCTTTAGAAGGCCAGATCAAATATTTGCAGGTACGGGATTGTTTTCAAAAATTTAAGAATAGATCAGTTTGGCCTTAGCGGTTCGTTTTTTGATTTTCCTGCGGATGTTCATTTTTATTTTTCTTCGCGGTTAAGTTTGACAATGCCACTCTTTATAGTTTGCAGTAGCAGCTTGAATATAGGAAATACCAGTAGGTGGAACATTGACCTCAAGAGATGTGTTTGGACAATCTGAGCTCTTGAAACCCGCAATTCCTTTTAAAATTCAAATTTCACAGAAGTTGACAATCTCATGTAGACTGAAATACAAATCAATGGCATCAAAACTATTATTTATATGAAATATTATGTTATATTTATGATTGCGTATTGATACTTATTGGGGAAATCTATTTTGGAAATTGAAAAATTTGCATGATGTTGTTTCAATTTGTTTGTCTCCCGGAACGTATCGTCAGAAGTGCTCAAATCGGTTAATTGCGCCGCTAGCGGACTAATTGTTTTCCTAGGAATGTCAAAATTCCTTGGCATTCTGGGGAATTCCTGGTATGTCCCAAAATAATTACCGGGAAGCAATTAGCATCAGAATTGTAAATGCACATTGGACATTACTGAATGAACAACAGTCCGAATTGAAAGCCAAAATCGATTGCAATTTGATTGCAATTATAATGGATATTGAATCACAAGTGTTACACAAAATTTCAAAACAAAGAATAATTGATTCTGACCACATTTTTGAAATCGAATGCATCACTCATTGTCTGGATCTTTCAAAAAGGAGCAATTCTATTATTGGGAGCTAACCAAACCAAAACGATATGGATACATTGACCCGCCGAATGTATTTCCGATTCATTCCATACCAGACGTAAACGAAATGATAAATCGTCATGAGAAAAAAAGAATAAAACAACTATTATGTCGCGAATAATCAAAACCAAATCAAGCATGCTTTCGCGCTGGTCGAACACATACGCTACGTCAACCCGTAGATGATGAAATTCTTGAAACATTGTATAACGATGTTGAAGGGAACCATGTCTGAAAAACATGTCTCACGAGATGTGTTCGGTTAATTTCTGGAAACCCGCAATTCGTTTTACAAACTCAAATAATATTTTCTGTCGACGAATAATTCAAATTCATCTTATTTGTGTATTTGTGCGTAGTATATTTTCTTTTTTGTTTCATTGTGGATACAGGACCATGTTTCATATTTAACGTCCCGATTGCAGACGTATTTCATTAAATCATTCAGTCCCAGCATGTTTGATGTTCTGAAATGTCATTTATCAAGTGTTTTATAATTTATTATGATTTTCATTTTCTTCATTGTATTTAACATTGTAGTTGAATTCCATGTGTGGTCAAGACAAATAATATCAAAATAAATGTAGTGATATATTGATATCGTTCATGTGCCAAAACCATGTTTTTCCATGTATTTTGGGAATTCGTCGAAATAAAGCGGTGTCGTGTTTCAAAATTGTCAATTTGTTTTTTGTCGACGGTGTTTTAGGCTACACCCGCTTTTAGGCGCCAATCGCTACCCAGCGCAAGGTGACCACGGCGGTCCGTTTAGGCCATACACAGTCGCCGTCGGCACTAACGATCTGCCGCCAGAGTCGCTATTGTGAGTTCAGTTTAATTCATTCATCATAATCATGATGCGCGGCTTTATCCGTGCATATTCTATGAGTTTGTCAACTGTGTCTAAAAACATTTTGGCGTGGCCTTCTGACCATTTCAATTCTTTCCGTGGGCGGCGCGCTGTGGTATGCATCTCATTTTCATAAATTATTGCTTGTCCGGTTGCCGTTCAATCAAAGACACGCACAGAAATGATGCACAAAACATTTCATCAGGCATTAATTATGAGCTTATCAAATTCATGAGCTGACAGATATTGTTTCGTTTTCAATTAGTATTGCAACATTCAATATTGGAATTCAGTGTTTTCCTGAGTCTTTTTTTTTTCTTCATTTTGCGCAGTCCACTTGGCGCCATGTGCGCGGCGTCGGCAAGTTTTTGCGGCGTTAGACGCAGCCCTTTCAGAGCTTGTTATGTTCGAAACTGAAAAACAAAAAGCAAAACGCAGCCAGTATTTTGTATGGTGGTCATTTATATCCGTTGAAATGGTGCATTATATTCATTTTCAATAACAAATGATTGTGAGCCAACGTCGAATTGATGATGATTTCGAATTGGTAATATCAAATTTAATATAAATAAATAATTATTCAATAGTTGTTAGTTTCAATTTGATAATAATTTTCAATTAATCATGCAATTTTTTATTCTTATTCAAAATGCTAAAAAGTGAACGTATATTGCGGGCAACAATAAAAAATCAGATGACCAAATCCGGCATTTGAATGAATCATTCAATTACAGTCATTTTGATATTAACCCATTTTTAATTTTTAATTGGTTAGTTAATTGCTAAGTTTCGTGTTTTTCCGTTGTGGGTTTTGTTTTATGCAGAGCATTGAGTCGAAGGACAGCCATGATTTGTTCCAAAGGGC